>Ga0209089_10003344_pt1 | contig 13707 bp, 15 predicted proteins | sample ArcticOcean_MG_C_FD_187431 | JGI IMG/M metagenome (GOLD analysis project Ga0209089, IMG submission 187431) | Marine microbial communities from western Arctic Ocean - ArcticOcean_MG_CB2_150 (SPAdes) (version 2) | ecosystem: Environmental > Aquatic > Marine > Oceanic | place: Arctic Ocean: Canada...
CGGTTTCGAGTCTAATACATGGAACTTGGCGCCCTATTCAGACTCGCTTTCGCTACGGCTCCGGAACTACAGTTCCTTAACCTTGCTCCATACATTAAGTCCCCGGATCATTCTTCAATAGGCACGCTGCCATCCCGACATAGTCAGGACTACAACCTTCTGTAGGCTTACGGTTTCAGATCTATTTCACTCCCCGTTAGGGGTTCTTTTCACCTTTCCCTCACGGTACTGGTACGCTATCGGTGACCAAAGGTATTTAGCCTTGGAGGGTGGTCCCCCCAGATTCCCACAAGGTTTCCCGTGCCCCGTGGTACTTAGGTAATATGCCAGGAGTCTTATCCCTTTCGCCTACGGGGCTGTCACCCTCTATGGCGGTCCTTCCCAGGATCCTTCGACTAGAAATAAGATTTGTAACTCCTTTGAGCCTCATAAGGGGGCTCAAGGCTATCCCTGCAACACCAGTATGACATAGGCCCTTATGCCACTAAGTCATACTGGTTTAGGCTGTTCCCCGTTCGTTCGCCACTACTGAGGGAATCTCGGTTGATTTCTTTTCCTCGGGGTACTTAGATGTTTCAGTTCCCCCACTTGCCCTCCTTCCTTTACAGAAAGGATTATCCGACTCAACACCGGATAAGGTTTCCCCATTCGGGTATCCCCGACTATGCCCGTTAGACGGCTCATCGAGGCTTAACGCAGCCTTACCGCGCCCTTCATCGGCCTTTGGTCCCAAGGCATCCACCGTAAGCCCTTAATAACTTGACCCACGCAAGGAATCTCGAACCTTGCTGGGTATCTTTCTTTTATTGCGAACGTAGTTGCTACATCGACATTGCTTGTTACGCGACGTATTCACCACGTTGTTTACGTATCCATACTTCACGTATTGCTACGCTACGCATTTACTACGTTGTTACGCAGGACTAATTTGCAGTTTCTATTCTCTTTTTAATGTGCCGCACAAGAGAAACGGCGGCCAAAGGTGTTACCCCAAACCGCCGTTTAGGTTCCCATGATTTAAACTTATTTCAGGTAAGAATCGTCATTAAGCGAGACGCCGTACCCCTTGCGAAAATTAATTATATGCGTGGCTATTCTCAGAGTCAATAGCCTTCCACGCTCAATATCGGATTCAGAAGCCCTATTTTTCCAGGTGCTACCCCAATCCAACGTCCGACTTAACCTTATCGCTCTGCTTTCTAGATCATTTCAATCAGCTATCAGATGACAGAATAAGTACGATTTACTTAAGAAACACGTTACTATGTCCGCCTTTCGTAACCCTGCCCTGCTCGGCTAGTTTCCATAACATTGACGGTAGGTCGATTCCCCAAACTCCAGCCTAATTCCAACGATGAATCTGAAACAGATCTCTAGCGCCCGGTCAAGTTTGCCGGCCGCTTCTCCAAAAAGGCCAGCACCGCTTCCTTATGATCGTATGTCTTGCGAACCTGTTCCTGAGCAACGTGGGCCAAATCGAGGGCTTCTTCAAAGTCCATTGACAGGCTCTTGTGCACCAGGTATTTGGTCAGCGCGTGAGACTGGGTCGCACCCTTGGCCAGTCGACTAGCCAATTCTAAAGAAGCGTCGAACAGTTCATCGTCCGAGAACATCTTGCTAGCGATGCCCAACCGGTAGGCCTCGGGGCCGTCGATGCGGTCTCCAGTGTATTGAAGCAGCAATGTGTTGCTCATGCCAATCAGCCGGGGCAGCTGCCAACAGCTTCCGTCGCCGGGAATCAGTCCCATCCGGGCAAAGGCTTCAGAGAATACTGCCTTCTCAGATGTAAATCTAATATCACAGGCCAGAGCAACACCCATCCCCACACCGTATGCGTGGCCGTTGACTGCTGCTATGGACGGTTTCTGCAGCTTGTGGAGCCGCAGCGGAATTCGGCTAGCCTGTCCGCCCAAGGCCACTTTCTGACCTCTGGACGCGTATTGACTCTCCATTTTGCCCCACGGCAGCGGCTCAGCCTCTTCATCTACTGAACCAGCTTCACGGTCTTGAATGCGTTGGCTAAAACCACGGACGTTTGCACCGGAGCAGAACGATGGCTCCGTTCCAGTCAGGAGCAACACCCTGGCCGAAGGGTCGTCTTCAAAGAGATCAAGGCATTCCATAATCTCGTCGGCCATCTGAGGGCCAAGGGCATTCCTCGTGGGAGGGTCGTCCATCGTCATGATTAAGACGCCTTCCCGGTTCTCTGTCTTGATAAATTCGTAAGCCATGAGCGATCACCTGCTTATTCAAATACGTTTGTTGGATTACACCCATAGATAACGCCCACCAGGGAGAATCCGTAGCGTTAATCAGTCCGGTGGCACGGGTGCCGTACGACAGTTATAATTCTAGTAATATCAGGGCGCAAGATGAGCCCTTAATCACAGGCACCGGGCGAGCCTCAGATTAGCATAGGCGCCCGTGCGAGACAAATAAGCAGCACCAACTGTTCATATATAAGCTAATCGATTCATATATACATCAAGGGGTAACGTCATGGCACAGGGATCCATCACAAACTTGCACATCGCTCGGGTCAAGGGAACTCCGTCTGACCCGGTCCAAGAAGCCAACGCAATCTCCGGCTTGGGCCTGGAGGGAGACCGCAGCGCCTACGAAGGCAATCAACGTCAGGTGCTTCTAGTCGACAAAAAGATTCTGGATGACGCGGGACTTAATCCCGGTCAGGTAAAAGAAAACATCACTGTTTCCGGATTAGACTTGTCCGACGCCAAAATCGGCCAAGTTTTTTCAATCGGAAACGCCGTGACTCTTGAGGTAGTGGGCGATTGCGAAGCCTGCAGCAAGATGGACGCCATCCGAATGGGGCTGAAGGATTCCCTGGACGGGAAACGCGGAACCCTAGCCAAGGTCTTGAACGGTGGAGCCATCAAGATTGGGGACACAATCAGCGTCGCCTAGCAAGTATCCCTGCGATTAGAAAACAAACGCTACGAAAAAATCCCCGTCCTTTATCTAGAAGGACGAGGCTTTCTGTTCTCTAAGATTATTGAATGTTAGGGTTGGCGTCCAGACATACTTAGCATTAGGTCTCGGAAACTCGCAGGGTCATCGACAGAAACTTCCGGGCCAAATGCGCCTCTTTCACCACCCAATGGCGCTACCACTGAGACCACGTTAAAGCCAATCTCCGACAACCCTGCGTCCAGAGTTGTGTTCTGGCCAGTAGCCTTCGCCAGGTCCCAAGTATGGATTATCATGTCCGTGATAGGCACCATGATGAATTGACCGCCGGGCATGGGACCAAACGGAGTCTCGACGACTTCTTCAAGGTTAATCTCCTTGAGCGTCGCAAGCACCTTATCTGTGATCGCATTCTAGGCTACTTCGGCTCCCTCAAAAGGCAATGGGTGATCGACCTGACCCATCAAAGATAGGTCGGCGCCCCCCGGCCTAGAACCTCGTAGGCGAATTGTTGAACGGATATTGCATGATCTGTCACCGATTGAACGGTCCAATCGGTGCAGGGCGTCGACGAATCGGGCTGAGCTGAACTCGCAGCCAATACAGGCCTGAGTTGTGCCCTGGCTGCTTCGTATATCTCAACGGGATTTGGTCCTTTTGCCATGAAATCCCTCCATATATCAAACGTATAGTTTCCGGGGCCATTAAGCTAAATCATCTATATTGAATCGCCTAGGCCGCTTCACGAGCTGGGGACTCTGTGCAAATGTCGCTGGATTGTATAAGGCCCAAAAAATTGGGTCAACCGGACGTGGACACAGCGTGATTGACCCAATATAAATCAGCAGACGAAACTAGGCTTGCTCAGCCACCAACGTGCTGCGTATGGCGCCAGCGATGTCGGTCATCTCGGGTATGTTCTCCCAGGTGGCCATTGCCTTGGCTGTTCCGTCATATGAAAGCACCCGAGAAACGTTCACTTGGAACTTCTCCTTAATCGCTTCCATTCCCCAGGGGTTTTTCTGACTGCCCAAAATGTCAGCTCGGGCGGTCACATGCTCAAACACCCGGCCGTCTTTAAGGGTTATCTTGACCTTGAGGCCGTCACCAGACTCGGTGAGCAACTCCTCCGACTTGGCCATGACCCTGGTTCTGACCTTGCCCATAGTGTCATTTATGGTTGCATCCTCGATCTTCTCTTCAGTGAAGGTGTCTATGGCAACATCACCGTCAACCAATGCAGCTGCCATGTTGTACTTGGCGCTGAACTTGCCCTTCAACTCGTCGTCAGGGTCTTGATAGAGCATGACCACCGAGAAGTAGGACTGGTCCACTTCAGCCTCGGCAACGTCTTCATAGGTAAAGTCGTTGTCACGCATCAGGCTAAACAGGCTATCCAGCATCGCGTGGTTGCCGCCGCAGCAGGGATACTTCTTAATCATGAGAGCATCCTGGGTGCGGAAGGGCTTGCCCATGTTGTCGGCCATACGGTCTAGGTCGTAGATGCCCTCGCCCAAGACCACGTTGGCAAACCCAAACGGGTGCTCAATAATTTGGTCTCCGGCCGTCAAACCCATCTGGGCCAGTTGCACGGCCGTTACGCCGTCGCGGCCAACCAGGCCAGCGTGAAGGGGCTTGGTCATGGTGCCAAAGTTGTGGATCAGGCCGCCAGACATTGAGCCGGACATGCCCAAAGCCATGATGGTCTGGTGTTGATCCAGTTTCATTAGCTTGGCGCAAGCGGCGGTGCAGGCCAGGCGGCCAATGACTGCCGTACTGTGGAAGCCCTTGTCCATCTGCTTGTACTTGGTCTCGTGCTGTAGGGCTAGACCAATCTCACAACCCACCACGTAGGCTTCTAGCAGGTCGCGGCCGGTGGCTCCGGTATGCTCACCAATGGCCAGCAGGGCAGGAAATATGGCCACAGTAGGGTGCCCAAACCCGCCAAAGTCATCGTAATCTAGGGCGTGGCCCATGGTGCCATTGGCCAACGCTGCATTTGCTTGGGTGCTCTGGAATCCTCCGGCTAAGACCGTGGACTCGGGTGCGGCTCCCTGACTGCTGGTGTACTTCTGGATTATCTCGCCAACGGGCTGTTGCGATCCGGCCAGAATAACCCCAAGCAAGTCAAAACAAGACTCGTTGGCAACGCGGATAGCGTCTGGTGGTATGTCCTCGTAGTTTGTGTCTACAATCCATTTGGCGATGGTCTCGGTTGCGCCCATGTTAGTACCTCCCCTCTATCGCTTTATTTGGTGGCAGGCTCCGTTTTGAGGCCATTATATACCTGGCAGAAGGTAGAGAAAACTGAAAGATAGTGTTCTTGCATATGGCAGAATATGTCGATTCCGTCCATTGGACAAATCTTCAACGTATCAATCGGATACCGATTTCGTAACAACATGACGCCGACAGCAGAGACAATAATCATTGGCGGCGGAGTTATTGGCTGTTCCATTGCCTTTAATCTGGCTGCCAAAGGTATGACCGGTGTGGTCCTGCTGGAGCAGGGCGTGCTGGGCTCCGGAGCTACTGGGCGTTCCACCGCCACCGTCCACACCCATTACTCAACCGAAGTCTTGGCGCGCCTAGCTTGGCAGAGCTTGCAGATATTTCGGAGCTTTGACGACATCGTCGGCGTTGGCACGGCAAGGGGGCAGAGCGGCTTTACTGAGACCGGGCATCTGGTGTTTGCTGGTAGAGACAGAAACAGCCAAATCAAACACAACGTCGAGCTCCAGCAGCAGGTCGGAGCCCGAACGAGCATCATCAACCAGGTTGATGCGGTCGGGATTGCTCCTGGGTTTCAATTAGATGACTGCGAGGCAATTTCCTACGAGCCACTCTCTGGCTATGCCGACGCCTCGGGCACCACTCTGGCCTTCGCCTCGCGGGCACGCCAATTGGGCGTTCGGACAGAGTTAATGACCACCGCCACTGGCTTAGAGATTGACCAAGGGAAAATAAGCGCCGTGCTCACCAGCCAAGGACGAATCAGCACCACACGTGTGATTATTACCCCCGGAGCCTGGAGCAGGGATTTTCTTTTGCCATACGGAATCGAACTTCCGTTGCAGGTGTCGCGACATGAGGTGGCTTCGTTCAAAAGCCCGGTTGGTAAAAGTCAGCTTGGCGAGAGACCGTCCACCACATCAAATAAACTTCCAGCGGTCAGCGACCTGATCAACCAGACCTGCTTTCGACCGGAAGCGGGCGACCTCGTATTGGTTGGCAGCGCAGAGCCACAAGATTCACAGGAACCAATCACAGACCCGGCCATCTACGGGCAACGCCAGACACAAAGCTTCATTGAATCAGTCTGGCACCGTTTGGTTAACCGAATGCCAATGATGGAAAACGCAGAATATAAAACCGGATTCGCCGGACTCTATACATCAACCCCAGACCGGCATCCAATAATGGACCGGTTGGAAAGCTCCAGCGGAATGGACGGTCTGTTCCTGTGCACTGGGTTCAGCGGACATGGCCTTACGCTTGCGCCTGCGGTCGGCAGAGCCATGGCGGCATTGGTCCTAAACGACGATTCTTCTTTTATAGAACCCCCGGTAGACATCTCCCAGTTGCGACTTTCCAGGTTCTTACCCGGAGCGACGGCAGACCGTATTTTCCCTTTAAGTGACCAGAACGATGTCATTATCTAAATCCGGTATCTCCTCTAATCCAAAGGGTCAACCACAGCGGAGATTACGCCAAGGGTTGTTGATATTGTCCGCAGTTCTGATTCTTGGACTTGTTGCCTGTCTTGGTCTAAGCGACTCCGATAGGCGATATAACAGCGGCGTAAAACTACTTGAAGAAGGTTTTTACCAAGAGGCTATAGCTGAGTTTGACTTGGCCATTTTCACCAACGTTTCTTACGCGCCCGCATACCACAACCGTGCCCTAGCAGAAGAGCGAATCGGCAGGCTGGCCTCGGCATTAAAAGACTATTCAAAGGCAATAGACCTAGACCCCAGCATAGCCATTGCCTACGCAGCTCTCAACGGCCTCCGCATCAAACTTGGTGACTTGCAAATGCCCTACTTGACCTGAATCAATCGGTAGTGCTTGAAGACGAGTCCCCTTCCACACAAACTCAGCTGGGCCTGGTGCTTTTGGCCTTGGGTAAATACGAAGACGCGCTAACCAGCCTGAACCGCGCCATAGAATTGGACCCCAAGTTTTACGCCGCCTACGGCAATCGTGGCATCGCCCATAGCAGAATCGGTGAAACCGATTTGGCGCTGGCGGACTATGATCAGGAAATCGAGCTAAATCCCGATTACGTTCTGGCTTACAGAAGTTGCGGTTCCGCATACCTGCTCCGAGGCGAGTTGGAACTGGCGATGGCTGACTTGGACCGGACCATAGAATTGGATCCGGAAAGCGCATCGGCCTACGTGAACCGTGGCGTGGTCCTTGCGTAGGCCGGAGAGCTGACCCTGGCGGTGGACGATTATACAAAGGCGATCCATGCTGATCCTACGTCTTTGAACGCCTAAATCAACCGAGGGGCTGCCTAAGAGAGCCTGAACCTTTTGGATGAGGCCATATCTGATTTCAGTGATGCCCTTCATTTGGCTCCCAAGTCCGCCATCTTGCTCTCCAGCCGTGCTGCCTCCTACCACGCCCGGGGGCAGTTGCTAAAAGCGCTGGCTGACTATACCCAATCAACTTCAATAGACCCCACATTGGTGCCCGCCTGGTACAACAGAGGCGTACTGCATGAGGATTTGGGGGCTTGAGAAAGCGGTCGTCGACTACGGGAAGGCTATATTGTTTCACCCCGAGAATATCAATGCCCTCATCAACCGCACCTTGGTCTGCACTGCCCTGGGCCAGTATGAACCAGCTATTTCCGATATGAATCTGGTCGTTAGAGTTGACCCCAGCTACGCCAAAGCCTACCTCATCAGGGCGTCAGCCCATGCCAAACTGGGCATGGCGGCCCAATATCTTGCCAACTTGAACCACGCGGTGTCCCTTGGTATGGACCGTGCCGCCGCAGAATTGAATATCGGTTCTATAGCCTCTTCCCATTAGGCGTATAATCCCCCGTACAGTTCTGATGCGCTAACGTCAGGCTGGCATCCAGACTGGTTCTCGGCTCGTAAATCAACGCAACCAACCAGCAAGGTAACTAAGACTAGTTTGGCCCTGCCGGTTAGGGGTCACTCCAGATGATTCTCCGTTTTCTCTCGGCTTTTTATAGTGGTATGAAGTCGCTCTCCAGCGGTTTCTACTTCAACTGGGGCATGAATTACGCCCGTTGGGGACAGCCTGCAAAGGCCCTGTATTACCTCAACCGGGCCGCGAGACTAAACACCAAAGGCTCGCGCATCTATCTTCAACGGGGTCTGCTGCTTCTTGCTATGGGGCAACCAGAATCGGCAGTCATAGACTTCAACACCGCCATCGACGCTAACCCTCTTTATATGGAAGCCTACGTCAATCGCAGTATCGTTCACACTCTAGCTGGTCGGCATGAAGACGCCCAAAATGATATTGACCAGGCAGTGGCCCTAGGCACAGACCGGGTCAGCTTGGAAAATCGTATTGCAGAACTCAGAGACCAAACCGAATAACTCCCACTCAGATTTACACTGACACAAACCGATATAAACCATGAGAATATTCATCATATTTCAGTTGATATCCAGGCTGTTTCGCCAGGCTGTGCCCGGTTCAGTTGCCAACACCAACGCGGAAAAAGTCTACGAATCTGGAGTCAGGATGCAGCGTCAGGGCCGGTTGGATGAAGCAGTGCAACGCTACACTGAAGCCATCAACTTGGATGCCTCCTTGGTGCAGGCGTACAGTAACCGAGGTTCAGCCTACCTGAACCTGGGCCAACCAGAAAAGGCGATTCCAGACTTAAACGAGGCTATCCAGCTAAACCCGAGACTCGCGGTTGCCTGGGGCACGCGCGGCCTGGCATACACCAACCTGTCCAAATTCGGCGAGGCGCTCAAAGACCTAAACGAGGCCATCCGACTGAACCCCAATTTCGCGGACGCCTACAGCAGTAGAGGGTTTGCCCACCGGGCTGCCGGCCAACTACACCGGGCCCTCAGCGATTTTGACCAAGCCGTTCGTATCGATGGAAAATTTTCGGTGGCCTATAACAACCGCGCCGATGTCCACATGGAGATGAACCACCCAGACCTGGCACTACCAGACCTCGACTTGGCCATCAAACTGGATCCTGGGTTTGCCGTTGCCTTTGCCAACCGGGCATTTGCCTGGACTATGCTAAAAGACGACTCCAAAGCCAACCGAGACCTTGAATCGGCAGTTAGACTGGGTGTGGATCGAGCGCTGCTGACAGAAAAATTAGCGGAGTATCAAGAACGCACCCGGTAAAGCCGGAATTCCGCTGCGAAAAAAACTAACCTAAATGAGGCTGCAGAAATGCCCCGGTACTCTATAAACGACCAACGATTCAACCAAACACTACAAGAACTTGGCCGCCTGGGTGAAAGCCCCACCGGCATGGACCGCGTGGCCTACTCACCGGAAGACATCCTAGGACGGGACTATGCAATCAAGCTTATGAAGGAAGCCGGACTTGAGACTCGCATCGACAATGCCGGCAACATCATTGGCCGTCTAGCTGGGGTAGACGAGAATCTGCCAGTCATTGCCCTAGGCTCCCACACAGACACCGTCCCCAAGGGCGGCAAGTATGACGGCGCACTGGGCGTCATGGCTGCCATCGAGGTGATCCGCACACTAAAAGATCAAGGCCACACAACCAAGCATTCATTAGAGGTAATCAATTTCACCAACGAGGAGGGCACCCGTTTCCATCGTTGGCTGGTGGGCAGCCGTTCCATGTGCGGGCTGTTGGAACAAGACGACCTGGACGCTGTAGATGACGACGGCTTTGGCCTTGGCCCCTGCCTGGCCGACATCGGCGGGGACATCTCACGCATAGAAGAAGCCAGGCGCAGCACTGGAGAACTGGCGGCCTATCTTGAGCTTCATATTGAACAAGGGCCGTACCTGCACAAATCGGGCAACCCCATCGGCGTGGTAACCGGCATCACCGGCCGGGCCGTGTTCGAAGTGGAGATTGAGGGCAAAGCCAACCACGCCGGCACCACACCCATGGAAACCCGCCGAGACGCCCTGGTCAGCGCCTCCAAACTGGTCTTGGCCATCCAGAAGATGGCTGCAGAACAAGAGATCTGCCGGGTATCAACCGTTGGCTCCATCAGAGTTGTACCCAACGCCGTCAATGTCATCCCAGGCAGCGCCAGCATCGGCCTGGAGTTCCGTGACACCGACATGGCTGCTCTCGCCGCTGCGGAGCAGGAGTTGCGCCGAATAACCGACGAGGCAATCGTGAATGAAGAAGTGGCCATCGACGTCCAGCGCCACCGCTTCACCTCTTCCGTGCCCATCTCAGCAGAGATGCAGGCCATGGTTGCGGAGGCTGCCGAGAACTGCGGCATGACCTGGGAGCCGTTGGCCAGCGGCGCCGGGCATGACGCCCAGGCAGTAGCCAACATCGCCCCCGTTGCCATGATCTTTGTGCCCAGTGTTGATGGCATCAGCCACTCACCCGAAGAATACTCAACACCGCAAGACTGCGCCAACGGCGCACAGGTATTATTGGAATTACTACTACTGGCTGACGAACGCTTGTAGGCTCTGACTGCAAACGAAGTTAGCCCGCACTTTACCCAACGAGGAACCTAGATGAAGCTATCCGGCTCCTATGAATTCAACGCCACCCAGGAAAAGGTGTGGCAATCACTGACCAACCCAGACTCCCTCACGGCCTGCATACCAGGCTGTGAAAAAATGGAGTCACTGGGCAACGACGAATATGCCGCTACCGTAAGCATTTCCATGGGACCTATTCGCAGCAAATTTGATGTCACCGTCAAGATGGTTGATATGAAACCCTTTGAGTCCTACAGCCTGATTATCGAGGGCAAAGGCTCATCCGGTTTCGTCCGCGGCGAGTCCCACGTCAAACTGACCGACAACAACGGCACAACTACGGTGGACGTGGAAACCGATTCCTCATCCGGCGGCATGTTGGCCAGGGTGGGTCAACGCATGATGGAGAGCTTTGCCAGGTCAATGATGGAAAAGTTTTTTTCCTGCCTGCAACAAACCCTAAAATAGCCAGAATTTGAACCAGCAATTTTAATGGGAGGGACCATGGAACGCCGCGTACCGACAAAAGCAGAAGTGCTGAGCTACCTGAAGGAAGACCGAAACTGGGGCCGCTGGGGCGATGACGACCAAGTTGGCGCAGTCAATATGGTCACTCCCGAAAAGCGCCTTGCCGCCGCCTCGACGATAAAATCGGGCCGGGCAATCTCACTCAGTCGGGAATTTCCAAAGACCCCCGCGCCAAACAACCCAACACCAGCCCACCACTACATGAAGAAAGTGTTCCGTAGCGAGACTGCTGGATTCTCTGCAGACTATTACGGCATCTCCTACCACGGCACTGCCACCACCCATCTGGACGCCCTCTGCCACGTGTGGGACGAGAATGGGATGTGGAACGGCCGCGTACACGATGACACAGTCACCATGGACGGAGCGATCTGGGGGTCGGTTGAGCACTGGAAAGAGGGCATCATCACTCGGGGCGTGTTGCTCGACGTCCCCAAATTTCGAGGCGTTCCCTACGTGACAATGGACACCCCAGTCCACGGTTGGGAGCTGGAAGACATCGCCAAGGCCCAGGGTGTCACCATGGAGCCGGGTGATGCTCTAATCGTCTACAGCGGCCGCGAGAAATGGAACAATGACGGCAATCCTCTCTGGGGCGAAGACTCCAACGAACGCCCCGGACTCCACGCCTCCTGCCTCAAGTTCATCCGTGAGTCGGACTGTTGTCTATTGGTCTGGGACATGATGGACTTCACACCCAACGGCTACGACCTGGCCTGGTCAGTCCACGGGTCCATCTTTGCCTATGGCATCGGTCTGTTGGACAACGCATTGTTGCAGCCACTAGCCGAAGCCTGCGCCGAAGAGGGACGCTACGAGTTCATGCTCACCGTCAACCCACTAAGGGTGGTCGGTGGCACCGGGTCGCCGGTAAACCCGGTGGCTATTCTCTAGCCAGGCCAATTAAAAGCACATCAAAAACGCAAAAGAAAAGGGCGGAGTTGATCCTCGCCCTTTTCTTTTATTCACTGTACTATTGGCCCAGTGATTTAGATGACAGAAGGCTCAACCATACTGTCTGTGACGGTGCGGTGGTTTGAAGGGATTGATCCGTTCAACTCCTGTACCCGCTTCCTCATCTGGTCCAAACGACTGAAGTCACTTATCCCTGAAACTATGGTAATCGCCGCCAGATACTTGGTTCGGCGGTCTGGGTAGTCACCGTAACGGACCTTACCCACGGTTGTCAGTTCTTCCAGCCTGGAACGGCCCACTGATATCGCCTGGGCGTACAGGTGCTCCGGCCTGCCGTGGACAATGAGTGATGCTGAGCGCGCGCCTGACACATCCGTGGGGAACGTGAGGGCCGATTTCTCAACGCTCCGTTCAATGATGCTCTCCAGTTCATGGGTGCCCGGCTCCATGCCACCACGCCAGAACTGTGACCTGATTCTAATCTCTTCAGAGCAGTGCCCAATGGTCGACACATCGCCGATCAGGCCCATGGTGGCTTTGACCTCGGATGAACTGAAGACTTCCTGGGGAGGCGGTCGCATTTCTCCCGCGGTGAGAATCGTGGTCAGCGTCTGCGCCAGGTTTTCGTTGACCCGCTGGAACATGCCCTCAACCGACTCTCGGGTGACGTTGGGCTGCTCATATTGACCATTGTCCACCAACAAGATGTTGTTGAAATAATGGCTCCAGAGCTCGAAGCTCTTGACGGTGTTGGAGAGGTTCAGTGCCTCTTTTTCGTTGGGCATACCGGTTACGGAAGGCAACACGCCAATGCCGTAGACCGGGATGTGTTTGTAGACTTTTTTCAACTCGTTGGCCAGAACAAAGCTGCCACCGGCGCCTGTGCCGCCACCCAAACCTGCAGAAATCCAGATAACCTCAGGGTCACGTTTCCGCACCATGGCGTCGATCGAGTCCATCATCTGCGCCAAGGATTTCTCGGCGATGCTGGCTCCTAGGTCGATGTCTGAACCAACCCCGCGTCCTCTCAGGGCGTATTTACCAATCAGGACTTTTTCGCGGATATTACCTAGGCCGGAAAGGTCTGCCTCTTCAGTGTTGATGGCGATGCCGCTGTAAAGACGGCGGTTCATTCCCAGCAGGGCGTTGGTTATCTTGCCACCTGCCTGTCCAAAACCGATCCAAAGTACTCTCATCTTTCCCTACCTCCTGTGTCGACCGCCAGCCAGCGTTAAAAAATAATTGCTGACTAGGCCGCACATCTCCCATCGAATATCTTGGCCGGATACCCCAGCCGAATATTTCTCCCGGACTCCTGCTACACCAGGTCTCTAGGTTCACCTGACTATAACTAAAGAACCATCCCAGAACCGAGGTCTGCCGATTTAGTAATCTCGGCTGGCGTCGGTGATGGAGTTCTTAAACTCTTTTCCCTCATGGCAGATCTGGCATTCCCCCCAGCTGATGGGGCCCTGTGCCGACTCTATGACCCAGTGGTGCCGACAAGTTGGCCCGGTCTTTTCTTCGACCATCTCTTCAACTCCCCATTCAAACGATTCAGCCGTCAACAGGTCTCTTTCAACCACCATGATCAACCTCCAGGGCGGGATCTAACCCAACCCAAAAGCTATGGGCCAAGCACGGCCCAAATCATATGAGCGGCGG
>Ga0209089_10003360_pt1 | contig 13664 bp, 11 predicted proteins | sample ArcticOcean_MG_C_FD_187431 | JGI IMG/M metagenome (GOLD analysis project Ga0209089, IMG submission 187431) | Marine microbial communities from western Arctic Ocean - ArcticOcean_MG_CB2_150 (SPAdes) (version 2) | ecosystem: Environmental > Aquatic > Marine > Oceanic | place: Arctic Ocean: Canada...
TAATTTTATATTTTTACATTTTTCAATCGTGTCCATGATGATGTATCTACCTAATGCAGTAGTCGCTTCTGCTGCTGGAAGGAAGTATAATGGAAATATTTCTGCACCCATCACTCCATAACTTGCATTAAGAATAACTTTCAATGCTTGACTTACTACGGTGTATAGCTGTCTTTGCTCATCTGTGATATTTTCTTTTTTTGAAAGACTTTTGTAATAATTTACCCGTAAATCTCGCAATGAACCAATAATTAATGACGTTAAACCATTTTTCTTTGTACATGCCCAATGAGCTGTACCTGGTATTGCATTTTTTTTACATTCTTCATGTGGACATCTTACTGTTTCATACGATAGATTATTCACTTTGATTATGCTTGGATACAGACTCGCAAAGTCCATTACTGTAACTTCAAAATGAACTCCTTCCACTGGCTCTATTACTAATCCTCCTCGATATTTCTTATCTTTGATAACTGCATCATTTGCCACTCCTGAAGATTTTTCCTCAATTTCATTTCGTCTTGGAATTAGAAAATTATTTTTTCGATGTTCATAATATAGTAAGCTACGAATCCATTGTGATACCCCCATTCTTGAAATATCGTCAATTGGCATTCTTGCAATTCTTGTAATTACAACTAGTAAATTCATGAGTAAATCCTCGTTAAAGCTTGTTAGCTTCAATGTTAGATATGCATCATTTTGGCAATACTTTGCAATTTGGTAATATGTCATATTATCAATCTCTACACCATAATCCATTTTCTGTTCTCCCAAAACTCCTTTTGAGACGCTGTTAAGAGAGAAGTCACTATATTTCTGTGAAAATACATAAATCTGAAATGCTTTGTTTGAAAAAGTTCGATACAAATCTAGATGCACCCCTTTTGTTAGAGTTGCAGAATCTTTCATCATGTAAAGTGGATTTACATCATCTGTAATTCCAAGTCTTTTTGCACGATTATACAGATAAGGAAGATCAAAACCATCTCCGTTATATGTAATCAACACAGGGTATTTTTTTACTAATTCGAATGAATCTTCGATTAGTTTTCTCTCTTGATCTTTTTCATAAAATATAACTTCTATATTTTTATCTAAATCGTTAACTCCTTCTTCAATTCCATCTCTTCTTAAAACAAAAACTTTCTTCATTCCATCGCTTCCTTCAAATCCTACGGCTGTGACCTTTTTGTCAGCAATTTTTGCATCTGGAAGTCTTCCATCTGTTTCAACTTCAATATCTAAACTCATTCTCCTAATTTTTGGTACAGGTTGGTTTAGAAGTTCAGCCCAGTTTGAAACTTCTTCTTGAAATTGTTTCGTGTCTATCATGCCAGTATTTGTTAATTTATCCCAAAGCAAACTTTTCATGGTCGCACTAGTCTCATCTGACATTTCAAAATCATGTGGAATTATCTTGTCATTTTCAATCCTGTAGTATTTCCCAACAATCAATGAATTATCATAAAGATAATTTTCATAATATTTAATATCTGATTCCCATGATTCTACCACATTTCTTATACTCTGTGTAGTTTGCGTTCCGCCTATTGCCAATGGGTCTGTCACAATAATTTTTGATACCTGAATTTCTTTATCTTTTAGTGTATCTATTTTTTTCACAGTTTTGATTTCAACAACGTCATCTCGTTCTGATAAAAAGTCTAAATCTTCTGGCGCCATTTTTGAGAAACAGTATGGCTGATGACCTGTTTTATCTTCCCAAAGATAGATTTTTTCTGACTCTGGATTGTAAAATTTGAGCGTGACTTTCTTTGTTTTTCCAATATATGATGCAGAAATTAATAATGAATTTGGTATATTTGCTATTTCGTCTTGTTTAAAATCTTCAACTGCTTCCATATCTATTATTTTGGGGCAATCATTTTACTTGCCCACTTGTCAATGCTTTCGTTATTTAAAATCTCAATTTTAACTCCTGCTTCTTTAACCAAATCATAATCTGTCTCTGGATATTCATCAAGGCATACAAATTTTCTAATACCGATAGTTATTGCCATTTTTGTACACTCTAAACAAGGAACAAATGTGGAATACAAAACTGCTCCTTTAATTCCTGCTTCTATACCTAAAATTGCACAATGCATGATTGCATTAGCTTCTGCATGATTACATAGGCATCTTCCAAGACCTTCTCCTGATTTTATTTTTCCATCCATTCGGTCTTTACATCTTTGGCATCCTCCTTCAAAACAATTCTTGATCCCTGGCGGTGTTCCATTATATCCTGTTGCAAGCTGTCTATGGTCTCTTACAATTACGGCGCCTACGCTTCGTGTCATACAGTTTGATCTCAACGCTGCAAGTTTTGCTTGAAGCATAAAATATTCGTCCCATCCTGGTCTCTCGAAACTATTTGACATGAAAATTATTTAATTTGCCAACATATAACCTCTAAGTGACTTTTGGTCAATTGCAAACCATAAATGATATGTGACTCTGATCTCAACTTATGGGTGCAGATTATTATGAACACAAATTGATTAAACCAGATTCTATTGAACTGCGCGATTATCAGACAAATCTTGCAAATGAGGCAAAAAATGAAAATTCGTTAGTTGTTCTGCCAACTGGACTTGGAAAAACCACTATTGCATTACAGATTATGGCCCATGTACTATCTCAAAACAAAGGAGGGGTTTTACTTTTAGCGCCTACCAGAGTACTTGTTAACCAACATTTTGATTTTCTTAAAAAAAATTTACTTTTGGATGATATTGGAATTGTTACAGGCGAAGATTTGATAAATAAGCGTAAAAAATTGTGGATGAATAGTGTGATATGTGCCACACCTGAAATTACTCGTAATGATCTAGAACGAAACATGATTGACACTGAACAGTTTAGTCTTGTGATATTTGATGAGGCGCATAGGGCGGTTGGAGATTATGCATACACTGGAATTGCAACTCATTTCAAAGAAAAGTCTCTCATACTTGGAATGACTGCAACACTTCCGAGTGAGAAAGCAAAGGCTACCGAAATCATCATGTCTCTTGGAATACAAAAAATCTTACAAAGAACTGATGAGAGTCCTGACGTTCAACCGTATATCCAAAAAACACATACTGAATGGATTATGGTTGATTTACCTCCTGAAATGAAAGCAATTCAAAAATGTCTCCAACTTGCATTAGATGAAAGATATGCAACTTTGAGAAAAAATGGAATTCAAATTGGGCAGAATAAATCACTATCCACATTACTTCGAATTCGTCAGTATGTATTAAAACAAAATCGCATTTCTGCAAAACCGTTATTCACTGCAATTAGAATTACATATGCATTAAACATCTTTGAAGCTCATGGCGTTACATCTTTTCTAAAATTCTGTGACAGAACTAAAGCAAAAAAAGGTGTAGGGATTAAAGATCTTTTTGAAAAGGATCCAAATTTTATGAGATCTATAGAATTGGCAATTTTTGCAAAATCACAAGGAATTGAACATTCTAAACTTCCAAAATTGCAAGAAATCATTTCTTCAGTTAAAGACAAAGTCTTAATTTTTACAAGTTATCGAGATTCTGTTAATGTCATAAATGAAATGCTGCAAAAGATGGGAATTAACTCTGAAATTTTAATTGGAAAAGCAGGTGCTACAGGATTAAAACAAGAAAAACAGATTGAAACTGTTCAAAAATTCCGAGATGGATTAACCAAAGTTCTTGTTGCAACTCGTGTCGGTGAAGAGGGATTGGATATTTCTGAAGTAAACCTAGTAATTTTTTATGATAATGTACCAAGTTCAATTCGTTTTATTCAAAGAAAAGGTAGGACTGGAAGAAAGACAGAAGGGAGATTGGTTGTATTAATTGCAAAAGATACGATTGATCAAGTATACTATCACATTGGTCAAAGAAAAATTAAATCTGCCAAATTAATGGGTGATAAACTCTCAAAAAAACTTGAAAATAATGAACTAAATGCTGCTGAATCTCTAGATAGTTTTCTCTAGGGCACATCTTTTTTATCTTCGTCTGGTGTTTTTTTATCTCCTCCTGGTCCTAACATTTCTTCAGGTTTGACATCATTATCCCACGTGCCTCTAATTCCCTTCACTAGCGCAATCCCCCCTGCAGCCAGAATTCCAATAACCGCTACAAACATCAAATTTCTACTTTGTAATTGCTTATCACAATCAATCTTCACTGCAACATTTTCATCTGTATAATCATAACATTCTGAAAATTCTTTTGTTTGAACAGTGATATCTTGATACTGACTTCCAAATACTGCCATGACAATAAATCCCACAGATAACACTAAAACACCGATCATGATAAAACGTATGTCACTCATTGTGTAATTTACACATGAAGAATATTTTAATGAATTTGTGAAATTTGCTTTAATTTTCTAGAAAAAGCGTATATTACACTTGACGAATATCACTACAAATGACGAAGTGGGCAGATTTTGTAATTAGTGCTGTCAAAAAAGGATCTGGTTTATCGAATATCACACATGTCCAAATACATGAAGATCTAGAACATGGTCTCACCGCTCCTAAATTAATTAACAAGCACGAGCTTTCATCCAAAATACAAAAAGGAACTTCATTCATTACTATTTTTAAAAAAAATGAAAATGAATGGATTGCTGGAGATATGGTCCGAACATATGTCAAAGATGGTGACGTGTTTATTCGTACTGATAATAATAAAGTAACATCTGATAATCTTGGTACACTCCCAACAGTTGATGAATTAGAAATCGTACTTGCTGAAATAAAAGAAGAACCTAAACCAGAACCTAAACCAGAACCTAAACCAGAACCTAAACCAGAACCTAAACCAGAACCTAAACCAGAACCTAAACCAAAACCTAAACTTAAACCAAATGTTGAAACTGGCGATTATGAATATGAAGATAATAGGCGTGCATCACTTGCAAAAGACGCACAGGAAGCACGTTCCTCAAAATCACTACCAAAGGGTTGGAATGAGGAACCAAAAGAAAAAGAAGTTTCACGTTGGAATGAGGATGGCACATTCAATAGTTCTTTCAAAAAAGAACAGGAAAAAGAATTTCTTGAATTTGAAAAAAAATATCTTGAAAACTTTGAAAAAGATAAATCTACAAGTAAAGAATTAAACGAAAAATTAACAGAAACAGAACAGACCGAACACAAGGCTCGAATTTCTAGGCGTTTAGAACTTGAAAAAGCATCAGGAAAAGACTATGAAACGTTACTGTCTGAAATATCTAAACCAGAACCTAAACCTGAACCTGTTTCTAAGCCTAGGAAAATTAAAACAGAAACTGAAACAAATCCATCTGTTGAAAGTCGTATTTCAGATATGTTCAAACGTGTAATATCCACAAAAGACACTTCCACAAAAATTGCAGTTGATACTCGAAATTTTATTAGGAAAAAACGTACTTCTCCAAAACCTGAACCTGAAACAAAACCTCTTGAGCCTAAACCTAAAGTAAAACCCCCAAAACCAACTTCCACTAATTCAGACGAAGATAAAAAACGAGAATTACTTGCAAAAGAGGCCTTAAAATCACGTTCAACAAAATCATTGCCAAAATCTAAGGTCATCAAAGAAGAAAGAAAATCAAAGGAAGCACAGGAAAAAGAAGTTGCTGAAATTACAGCACAGGCTGTAGCAGACGCTAAAAAACAAGCTGAAAAAGAATCATCAACTATAGTGGAAAGATTACAAAAACAAATTGATACTGCAAATTCTTCTTTAGAAAGATTACGTAAAGAAAATGAGGAAATTAAAAGTGCCGAACGTAAAGCTGAGGAAAAAGCAAAACGTGAAGCAGAAGCGAAAGCAGCTGCAGAAGCCAAATCTGCCAAAGAACAACTAGAACGTGAAGAGGCTAAAGAGAAAGCAAGAATCGAGGCTGAGGAAAAAGCAAAACATGAAGCAGAAGCGAAAGCAGCTGCAGAAGCCAAATCTGCCAAAGAACAACTAGAACGTGAAGAGGCTAAAGAGAAAGCAAGAATCGAGGCTGAGGAAAAAGCAAAACATGAAGCAGAAGAGAAAGCAGCTGCAGAAGCCAAATCTGCCAAAGAACAACTAGAAAAAGAATTAGCTGAAGCCAAATCTGCCAAAGAACAACTAGAACGTGAAGAAGCTAAAGAGAAAGCAAGAATCGAGGCTAAAGAGAAAGCAAAACGTGAAGCAGAAGCGAAAGCAGCTGCAGAAGCCAAATCTGCCAAAGAACAACTAGAAAAAGAATTAGCTGAAGCCAAAGAACAACTCAAACGTGAAGAGGTAGAAGAAAAGGCAGCACTAGAAAGAGAACTAGATGAAGCTAAAGCAGCCAAAGCGCAATTAGAGAAAGAAGAATTATCGCAAACTGATGAAATTGATCTCACATCTGAACTCAAAAATGAGTTAGCAAATTTGCGTAAACAACTCGAGTCCGTAAAAGACGATTAGCACTTGTTTGAAACACCTGTCAAAAATTATATACTCATTTTAATGATCTAGAATTATGGGTAAATGGGCAGATTTTGTAGTTAGTGGAATAAAGAAAGGTCCTGGTCTTGCAAACATTTCACATGTACAAGTCCATGAAGATTTTGGAAGTGAGTTTGGAAAACCAGAGATAATTGATAAAAAAACACTTGCATCTCACATAAAAAAAGGAAAAAAATATCTTACTATTTACAAAAAAAATGAAACTGATTGGGAGCCTGGTGAAATCGTGAATGCGTTTAATATTAATGGTGAAACACATGTTCGAACTGATGATAATAAAGTTGAAGGTGACCGTCTAGGTACATTACCTGAAATTGAATCTTAATCTTTAGTATGTCCATACCATTTTGTTAGCTTATCGACTGCTAATTCACATTCTATATCGGGTGGTTTCCAATAATTATCCAAACAGAACAATTCACGAATCTTTTCAGTTAAGATTTTCTAGAAAATCATTTTAATTATTTTGAAGAATTGAATCAGGTCATGGGGAACGTGCTATGATTTTGTCGTTAGCATAGTTGTATTCACCAGTATGAAACAAAGTCCCATCACCAACTACAACAAGTAGAATACTAATGATAACAATTAGACCAGCTAAGACGATAGGTAAATTTTTGATTTTCAAGATATCAATTCAATAATTTAAGAAGTTCATTAGCTTTTGCAGAGGCCTCTTGACATTCTGCGTTAAAGTAAGGTTCAGAACTGCCTAATCTATCATGGGTCCAGTGTGAAATATCGACTGTTTTTGTTATAATTTAGTCATCAAATGGTATAGTACGCCTTGAGTGCTTTCCGGGCGGAAAACCATTTTAATTATTTTGAAGAATTGAATCAGATAACATATAGAAAAACATATGTTCCAATGGCGATTACGAAACCAACTTCACCTAGCACGATTGCCTTGGTAAGCATTTTCATTACATCATCACCATTTTTCCATTCAATTCAACAATTTAAGAAGATCATCTGCTTTTCAGTCAAGATTTTCTATGAGAACCATTTTAATCATCTTGAACTTTTTTAAGATTTTCTTGATAGAGTCTTTTCTGTTTAAAATCAATTCTACATCTCGCACACATTCTGTCACCACGATCTTCAGTTGCTATAATCTCTCTACCACATTTTTTACATAATGCTTTCAGGTTGAAACTCATTTACTCTCGTTATAGGCATTCAATTCAATAATTTAAGAAGTTCATCTGCTTTCCAAGAAGCTTCTGCACATTCAGGGTCAAAGTAACTTTAGATAAGCCATTTTCTTCAGAATATCTTAATGGGAATCTCTGAAATAAATTATGATATACAATTTGAACCTCTTTTCTCTAATTTTACATTCAAAGGAATAGAGATTCTATCATTCAAAACAACACTTTCAAACAAATTTGTGCTAAATTGTGCTGAAATAAAAATTAACAAATGTTACATTATTTCTAAAAGTAAAACGATTGAAACAAAATTCAAACTTGATGCAAAAAATGAATCTTTATTCATAACTGCCGAAAAAAAAGTTTCAGGAAAAATTAAACTTTGCATAGAATATGTTGGAATTCTAAATGACCGTCTTTTAGGATTCTATAGAAGCAAATACACTGATCCTAATGGAAAAACCAAATACCTGGCTACTACTCAATTTGAGGCAGCTGATGCAAGAAGGGCGTTTCCATGTTGGGATGAACCTGCTACAAAAGCCACATTCGATGTCTCTTTACTAGTAGAAAAAAACTATATGGCAATATCCAACATGCCTGTGAAGAAAAAACAAAACTTTGGGTCTAAAATGATCTATGAATTTGAACGTACTCCGATAATGTCTACTTACCTTCTTTATCTTGGAGTTGGTGAATTTGAGTATCTAGAAACTAAATTAAGAAATATACAAATTCGTGTTTTAACCACAAAGGGAAATAAAAACAAGGCAAAATTATCGCTTGAATTAACAAAAAAATTCTTAGGTGAATATGAGAAATATTTTGGAATTAAATATCCCTTACCAAAACTTGACATGCTTGCAATTCCTGATTTTGCTGCAGGTGCCATGGAGAATTGGGGTGCAATTACATTCCGTGAAACCATACTGTTGTATGATCCAAAAACATCTTCCACCCGAACTAAACAATTCATAGCTGAAGTCATTTCACATGAATTGGCGCATCAATGGTTTGGCAATTTGGTTACAATGAAATGGTGGAATGACTTGTGGTTAAACGAAAGCTTTGCTACATTCATGGCTACAAAAATTGTAGACAAATTTTATCCTGAATGGGATTTGTGGGATCAATTTTTAGAAGATGCAATGAATACTGCAATGTCTCTTGATGCCTTAAAGACCTCTCATCCTATCGATGTTAAGGTAAACCATCCTTCAGAGATTAGACAAATTTTTGATTCTATCTCATATGATAAGGGTGGCTGTATTCTACGAATGCTTGAACATTTTGTAACAGACAAAAATTTCCAAAAAGGGTTACAGAAATATCTAAAAAAATACGCATACGCTAATGCTGAAGGTCGTGATTTATGGAAATCAATTGGTGAAGTAGCAAAAAAACCAATTGATAAAATGATGAATACTTGGATTAATCAGGTTGGATTCCCAATTTTATCTGTAAAACGAAATGGTTCCTCGATTTCTTTAAAACAAAGTCGGTATCTATTAGAAGAAACAAAGACAAGCCAAAAAGGAATATGGAAAATTCCTTTAATTATAGATGAAGGAAATGTTACAAGTTCCAATATAATGGAGAAAAAATCTCAATCATTCAAACTCAAAAACAAAGAACGAAATTTCATAATTAATTCGGGAAGAACTGGATTTTACAGAGTGGATTATGATTCTGAAACTTTGGATAATCTCTCTCTTCTAATTGATGAAAAAACACTAAACTATGTAGATAGATGGAGTATTCAAAATGACTATTATTCACAATGTGTGACTGGAAAAAAGAAATTACAAGATTATCTTGATTTTACAAATGCATATTTTGATGAGGATAATTACATTTCATCACTAAATTTGGCACATCATCTCTACTCGTTATATTCATTAACCCACAAGGAAAAATTCTCAGACGAAATTAAACAATATGCATTTAATTTCCTTAGAACAATCCATGACCGATTAGGTTGGGATGCAAAAAAGAATGAACCTCATACCAATGCCCTTTTGCGAAGTTTTGCAATCTCTGGATTAGGTAAATTGGGTGATGAAGAAATTCTTGAAGAATCAAAACGAAGATTTGATAAATTCTTGAAGAACCAAAATAATTTATCCGCGGATCTACAAGAAACAGTTTTTGTTTTAGTTGCATGGAATGGCAATGAATCTACATACAAGAAATTCACATCATTATACAAAAAAGCAAAATCTCAAGAAGAAAAACTAAGATTTTTGGGTGCAATGTGTAATTTCAAACAAAAGAATTTGTTATTGAAAACTTTAGAATTTACATTAGGTCCTGATGTCCGTTCACAAAATATTCAAATGCCAATAATGAGAATTGCCGCAAATATTCATGGTAAAGATTTCTTGTGGATATGGCTAAAAAAGAACTGGAAAAAGATTGTGAAAAAAGCAGGAGTTGGAAATCCATTGCTGAACAGAGTCGTTGCAAGTATTGGTCAAGTTGTTGAGGCAAAACAAGAAAAAGAGGTTCGTAAATTTTTTAAAACAAATCCTTTACGAGGAACTGAAATGACTTTGGAGCAAACTATGGAGCGAGTACGTGTCTCCTCAAAATTCCTAAATTCTATAAAAAAAGAGTTTTCATAATTGATTGCATCAAAAAATTTTCTAACTATATTGATTGCAACTATTGCAGTTAGTGCAGTAATAATCATAAATCCTATTTCTGATGATGAAGCATATTTTGGCTATTTTACATTCGATGCAGTATATTTGAAAAATGATAATTCTGTATTAATCACATTTTCTGATGAAACTGAAAAGTCATCTTTTGCTATATTGGAAATCTTAGGTATGGAGAAAACATTTCATAAAGAATTTGAAATTACTAATTCTTCATTTTCTCAATTAGTGCCTCTTGATAAACTTCCAAAATATGGCTGGAAAACAATCCCTGTTACTTTGGAAATTACATATGATGAATTTAATACAGTAAAAATGAAAACTGAAATTCATGATGAAGGTCAAATTCCTTCTGAGATTATCTTTGGTTCTGATGATTGATTTTTAGCACCAGTTTTGTAAATTAGCATTAGTTTTATATTCTATATGAGGAAGTCAATTATGCAAAATTTAGGAATTGGTTTGATGATTCTTTCTATATCTCTAGCATTTACCGCAATTGGATTTGAAACTGCATTTGCAGAAGAAATAAAAATTGAAAATGGACGTGGTTCTTCAGAACAAGGTTGTGAGGTAACAAATCTTTGTTTTGTTCCTTCATATTCTACTGCCAATGTTGGTGACACGATAACATTTCTAAATGGCGATGACGCAGCACACACTTCTACTAGTGGTACTCCTGTAACTGGACCTGATGGAGTTTGGGATAGTGGATTACAACAAGCTGGAGTTGATTATTCTTTTAAAGCTGATGCTGCTGGAACTTTCGATTATTTCTGTATGGTACATCCTTGGATGACTGGTCAATTACAAATATTGCCTGAAGGTACAGATGTTACAGATAATGTCGCATCTTATTATGGACAAACAGTAGATCAAACAGAATCCATAATTTATGGTGATAACACTCCTGAAGTATCTGAAAAAGATCCTGGAGCAATTAATGAAGTATTCGCAAACATTGTTACAAGTGATGGAACAAAAGACTCACCACTAACAATTGAGGTTGAGTTTATGGAATCAGATGGATTTGTAATCAACCATGTTAATTATGATATCAAAATATCACAAAATGACAAAGTGATATTTGCTGAAGAAGATGCACATCGTCATTTATTCAAATACCCTGTCCATACTACTGCGCCATTGGAATACGATCCTAAAGATTATCCTGTTGATATCGATGTAACATTTCAAGGAATTGGACACTTTATCGGAACTTTGAACGAAAATGCAATACTTGGGGTTCATGGTCCTGTAGGTCAAACATCTACTTTTCAAGTTGTCCCTGAATTTGGAGTGGTTGTTTCATTAGTACTTGTTGTGTCCATTGTCGCAGTAATTGCATTTTCTGCAAAAACAAGATTAATTCAAAAATTCTAAAATTCTTTTTTCAGATTTTTTAAAGATTGAGTATAGAAATTAGATAAAAACTTTTTAAAATTTTCAAACTCATTCTTTGTAGAATCCGATGCAAAGTATGATTCCCATGTAATTTTCACCGATTTCTTTATCTTTTTAATAGAAATTGTTGCATGATATGCATCCAACGGTAATCCTGAAATTGCAATATATGAAAAATATTCTCTTACCCTCCATCCGACTATATGTTCTTCAACATCTGAACCGTCTTCAAATGAGATTAATCGCTTAGAGCCAATTCCATTCTTTTTCTCTCCTAAAAATTTCGTTGATTTTTGACCTTGTAACCAATCTAATTTTGTAATTTTGCTAATTTTTGACCATGCTTTATCTAAATCGGTATCAATTATCACTGATTTTCTTATTGAACCTGAATTCATGTTGTATTACAATACTTCTCAAATTTATATAATTCAACTATTGATCTTCTGATTATGGTTTTTGGTTGGGGCAAAAAAAAGAAAGTTGAATACAACGAACCTGTGGAAAATTTTACTTCTACCCCACAAACTATCACATTGAATGAAATTCCAAAAATCATGGATGATATAGTAATTCTTAGAAAAGGAACACTTGCAGCCGAAATAAAATCACATCGAAATAGAATTGATCCTCAAAGAGAAGTTTTACTAAAAATTGCAAATGAATTATCAGAAGATGAGCTAGATCCTGATAAACTTGATCCTCATTTTCAAATAATGGTGAATCGCGGAAAAAAAGAGGTTATCTCATCAATAAAAAAAGAATTTGCAAATCCTTTCCCTGATATCAATTCACCAGATGATGTAATGCGATTCAAAAAAGTATCTTCTGCAGGAATAAACAAAGTAGGTGATATGTTAGGAAAGCATTCTAGAGTAATTCATATTTTTGCATCAAAATATGCAAAAAAACTTACAAATGATCTAAAAGATCTTACTGCTAATCTAAAAGAGGTAGACGAATTAATTAATAATTTTGCTGCCACTGAAAATTCTGTTCAAACTATTAATGAGTTATTATCTTCTAGGAATAAAACATTAGAAAAATTATCCAAACAAAATTCACGCATAAATGAATTAAAGTCTTCTATAAGTGAAAAGAAAGAAAAAATTGAAGAATTTGAAAATAAAATAAAAGAGATCAAAAACTCCTCTGATTACAAGACATACCTCGATGTAAAATCTCAATTATCTGATTGTGATTCTGAGGAAGTGAAAATTCGTCATTATGTTGATGACGAGTTTACCAAAATTTCTAGACCGCTTGGAAAATTCGTTCATATCTCTTCTCATGATAAAGAATTGAAAGATTTGACGGCGAAATTATCATCTACTCCTTATGATGTATTGGACGCTGAAAATATTTCTGGAATTAAAAATATACTTGATTCTATTGTTACAGGAATTAATTCTGGTTCTGTGTCCGTAAAAGATATTTCAAAATCAAAAGATAGTATTGCTGAGATAAAAAATCTAATTCCTTCATTAATCTCTACCAAAGCAAAATTTGAAACAAAAAAACATGAATTATTAACAAAACTTGAAAATTTTAATTCTAAATCTCTTCAAACTGTTGAAAATAATCTAAACCGGGAAGAATCTAATATTTCTGATACTTCATCAAAATTGAAAGTATTTGAAGATGAAACTCTTGGTCTCACTCATTCTTTACCTACAATATTACATCAAATAGAAACAAATCTCAAAAATGCCACCTCCACATCTTATACAATCTCAACAGATAATCAATGATTTTTAAAACAAAAAAATTAGAACGTAGTCTTATTTTTCTTAATGAAACTCGTGATGGCATTGTCTCATATTGCAAGATGAATCATCCTGATGAGATGATCTTAATTCTCAAAGGTCATTCAAAAAAAGGTAAAATGTTTGTTGAAAGCTTAGTAATTCCTCCATTTCATGAAGTAGGTCCAACTTTTGCAGGATTTCCTGCAAATCAACTTCCATTTGATTCTGATT
>Ga0209089_10003366_pt1 | contig 13651 bp, 8 predicted proteins | sample ArcticOcean_MG_C_FD_187431 | JGI IMG/M metagenome (GOLD analysis project Ga0209089, IMG submission 187431) | Marine microbial communities from western Arctic Ocean - ArcticOcean_MG_CB2_150 (SPAdes) (version 2) | ecosystem: Environmental > Aquatic > Marine > Oceanic | place: Arctic Ocean: Canada...
CGGGTATTCGTATTGAGGCGCTGGCGCATGAGTCGATGAAACGCAACGGGCCGGGCAGGGCTGACAACGGGAATTTTGCGCTAAGCGATATTCGGGTGTTCGTCGAACCGCTTGACGGTGGCAGCAAGCGGGTGGCAGTGAAGTTGACCAATCCGCAAGCTACTTTCGAGCAGAACAAAGAGGGCCTCTCCGTTGCCAGTTCCATTGACGCTGACAAAAAGAAAACTGGCTGGGCTGTCGATCAGGGTGGTATCGGCAAAGACCAGACAGCGGTGTTCGAATTCTCTGAACCGATTGGTTTTGCTGATGGTATTAAGCTGACCGTTGAGTTGGATTTTTTCACCAACACGAGTCACACCATTGGTCGCCCGCGCCTGGCTATTACAAGTCATCCGAAGCCAGTACCGCTCAAAGGCAGTACACAGATGACTTCGATCACGAAATTGCGTCGTGCGTTCAGGGACGCTGACAATTTGGATGAATTTAGTGAAAAGGATCTGCAGATGTTACTTAGATCGTACCGGACGCTCGACAGCGAGTGGCTTAAGCGCGACGCCAAACTAAAGGCACATTTGGCGGCCAAACCGAAGCCGCAGACAACCAAGGTGCAGATCAGCAGTGAGGGCTACAAACCGATCAAGCACCACGCTGATGGCCGCGGGTTTCCGCATTTTTATAAGGATGTGCATCTGCTGAGCCGTGGGGATACTAAGCAAAAACAGGAGAAGATGATGCAGGGGTTTTTGCGTGTGCTTATGCGAGGCGCAAAAGATGAAGGGAAATGGCAGCAAACTAAGCCGGATTGGGCGCGAACGAGTTTTCGGCGGAAAGCTCTTGCGGATTGGCTTACGGATATTGACCACGGAGCTGGGCCGTTGCTCGCGAGGGTGATCGTCAATCGACTTTGGAAGCACCACTTCGGTCGAGGCATTGTGAACACGCCCAACGACTTTGGTCTGCAGGGCGAGGTTCCGACTCACCCTGAATTACTCGATTTTTTGGCCGGGGAATTGATCAACAACGATTGGCGCTTGAAACCGTTGCATAAAAAAATCGTGATGAGTTATGTCTATGGTCAAAGCGCTAACTTCTCCCAAGACAAGTCAAAGGTTGATGCCGAGAATAGATTGTATTGGCGGTGTGCCCCGCGAAGGCTTGAGGCAGAGCCGATCCGTGACAGTTTGCTGAAGGTGAGTGGCCTGCTAGACACTACGATGTTCGGGAAGGGAACGCTCGATCCATTAATGAAGCGGCGCAGCATTTATTTCCAGATCAAACGCAGTAAACTGATTCCTACCATGCAGTTATTTGATTCTCCTGAACCACTGGTTGCTCAAGGGGCACGGCCCTCGACGATCGTTTCCCCTCAAGCATTGATGTTTATGAATAACGGTCAAATACGTGCTGCAGCTATGTCGTTGGCTGGGAAGTTGGAAACTGAGGCCAACAGCCAAGCGGTGATGATCGGTTATGAGACGGTTATTGGTCGCGACCCTTCTTTGGTAGAGAAACAAGCAATCTTGGCATTCATCAGTAAACAGGAGGGATCCTACCGTGAAGTAGGCCGTAATGATGCTCGAAAGCTGGCTCTTGCCGACTTCGCTCAAGTACTCTTTGGGTTAAATGAGTTTGTGTATGTTAACTAATTCACTTTTTTCACTTTTTTTTAGGAAATTCAACTATGCCCAAATAAACCGGGCCTAAAGTGACCTTCTCCTCTTACCCGTACTAACCGGGATTTACCCTATATTAGCCGGTTTAACAGCTCAAAAGTGGCACCCGGTGCCACTCTGGCTTGACTGTTTTCGGGAAAGGGAGCACATCGTTTTCAGCGGCCCCAAGGTGGGTCAAAATTACGAACGATGAAGGTTAAAGAAATCACAAAGCGGGGCGAGGTAAGGTACCTCGTCGATGGAAAGGTTAAAGGCACACGGCAGCGGATGTTCTTCGATACCAAGCCGCAGGCCGAGCGATGGTTAAAGGCTGAGCAGCAGGACACCACCGCTGCGATTGTTGTGAGTAGGAGGTGTTTCATTTGCCTTCAGCTTTCAATTCTTCACCTCTTTTGCCGCACAGATCAGCTTTTTTAAAAGCACGTGTTTTACGCGTTCAAACTGCCGTTGGCTTGGCGTGGTTGCAAGAATGGATTGGACATAGCAGCTAGCCGGGGCGACAGCTGCCCAGTTAATTACTGCAAAGGCTAATAAGAGAAACACAGAAAGAATCGGCACCGTAGTTTCCCGGAATCAGGAATTCCTTAATTCTCGAGGACGAGTTTGGAGGCGAGAGGCGGCTTAAAGGCTAGCATATTTGCCTTGCCAAAACTTCTGAAGGATGGCGTTCTTTTCGCGATCACAGTGGGCTATAACCCTTAATGAAGATCAGTCGACCCTTTAATTCTCTGGCGATATTGGCTGCCTTCTCTGTTTTTTCACTTGGCCAGGCGAAGGTGCTTATTGAGCGTGGGTCGGAGTGGAAGTATTTCAAAGGCACCGAGCAGCCGGCCAGTGCGGAGCATTCATGGTGGGACGGTGGCTTTGACGACAGCGCTTGGGTGCGTGGTTTGGCTCCGTTTCGCTACGGCGACGGCCAAGGCGGCACGTTTTTCCGCGACATGCAGCGGCGCTACTCCACAGTGTTTCTTCGTCGTACGTTTGAGGCCAAGGACTTCGCTGCTTTTTCGGTACTCGACTTGAACGTCAATTTTGATGACGGCTTCAAGATTTGGATCAACAGCAAGCTGGTTCTGTCGATCAATGCGCCTGATAACCCGAGGTTTTTCAGCGTTGCCACCGAGACTCACGAGTCCGGCCAATTCGAACCGTTCAAGATTTCCGACATCGGTTCATTTTTGAAAAAGGGCACTAACACGATTGCGATTCAGGCTTTCAACTTGAGTCTCACGAGCAGCGACTTTTTGATCGACGCCGAGTTGGTCGGGATACCCAAAGACTTTGACGAGCCCAAGTTAGTGTCCGTCTCGCCCAAGCCAGGAAAAGTGTCGGCTTTGCAGACTGTCACGGTTCGTTTCAGTGAGCCTGTCCATGGGGTGGACTATGATGACATGCTGCTCAACGGCCGCTCCGCCGACAACGTGCAAGGCAAGAACGACACTTGGGTATTTACGTTTCTCGATGTCGGCTATGGTGAGGCCAAGGTGACTTGGGCGAGCGGTCACGAAATCGAGGATTTTGCACGGCCGGCGAATGTGTTTGATGCAGTGTCAGCTGGCGAGTTGGGTTCGTATCAGATCGTCGATGACATCGCGCCGGAGTTGATCGAGGTCATGCCGCCGCCGGGCGCGACAGTTCGCGAGTTGAAGCGGCTGCGTTTTTTCTTCAGCAAACCGATCGCCGGCTTCGACGTTGAGGACATTCGGGTCAACGGCCAAACGCCAATCGCGGTGAGTGGTTTTGCTGATGGCCCTTGGGTGGTGAGGTTAGATGAAATTAAAAGTGGTAAAGTCAATGTCACTTGGGCGAATGATCATGGTATCGCCGACTGCGCGCCGAAGCCAAACGTATTCGATGCGGGCAACTGGTCGTACACGGTCGATGCCAATCACTCGCCGGGCAACGTGGTCATCAACGAGTTCCTTGCCTCGAACCAAACCGGCCTAGCCGATGAGGACGGCCAAGCCGCCGATTGGATTGAATTAAGGAATACCGGCAAGTCTTCAGTCGACCTCGCCGGCTGGTCGTTAACCGATGAAAAAAGCCGGCCCGGCAAGTGGACGTTCCCAGCGGTGAGCATCGGTTTGGGCGATTATCTCTTGGTGTTTGCCTCTGGCAAAAACCGCCGCGATTCCTCAGGCAAACTGCACACGAATTTTAAACTAGGTTCCGGCGGAAACTACCTTGGTTTGTTCAGCCCGGAACTTCCGCGTCAGGCGGTCGACAAAATTTCACCGAAGTACCCGGAGCAGCGGAACGACATTTCGTACGGGTTATCGGCGACCGACCAATGGGTTTATTTCACCAAGCCAACTCCGAGTGAGCGGAATGGAGTTGGCAGTTTTAAAGACGTCTTGGCCAAGCCGAAGTTCAACAAAAAGCGCGGGTTTTTCGTTAATCCTTTTTCGTTGGAAATCACGGCGAAAGACTCGGATACGGTGATCCGCTACACGACCGATTTCTCGGAGCCGACCGCGACCAGCGGTCAAGTTTATCGCGGGCCGATTCCCATCTCGAAAACCACCGTGATCCGCGTCGCGGCGTTTGCGCGTGACGCTTGGCCGTCGCAGGTGGCGACGCGCACATACGTGCTTGGCGACTCCGAGGCGATCACGTCGCTGCCGCTGCTTTCGCTGGTGACGGAGCAAAAAAATCTCTGGGGCGAGAGCGGCATTTTGGAGGTTTATCCTCGTAACACCACCAAGCGCGGCATCGAGTGGGAACGCTCGACTTCGTCCGAACTTTTCTTTCCGGATAAAAAGGGCGGGTTCCAAATCGACACAGGGTTGAGGTTACAGGGTGGCGATTTTATTCGTGGTCGGCACTTGCCGAATAAGCCAGTCCCGTGGAGCAAATATTCCTTCCGCCTTTACTTCCGAGGCCTCTACGGCGAGAGCCGTTTGAACTATCAAATGTTCCCTGATCTTCCACTCGACGAGTTTGAGCATGTGGTGTTGCGTGCTGGCATGAACGACTCGATCAACCCGTTCATTTGCGACGAATTGTGTCGCCGTCTCTACCGCGATCTCGGCCACGCTTCGAGTCGTGGCGTTCTCGTGAACCTTTTGCTCAATGGCGAAAGTCAGGCCTACTACAATCCTGTCGAGCGCATTGACATCAACTTCCTCCGCTCGCGACACGGCGGCGGCACCGAGTGGGATCTTGTCGCGCAGTTCGGCGAAATCCGCGAGGGCGATGTCAACGAATGGAACCGCTTCAAGCGATTGATGATCAGTCGCGACATGTCCGTGCCGAGCAACTACGCCAAGGCGGTCGAGATGATGGAAATCGGTAATTTCATTGACTACATCATGCTCTGCATCTACGTCGACATGGACGATTGGCCGTATAACAACTGGCGCGCCGGCCGTGAACGCAAGGCGCGCGCCAAGTGGCGGTTTTACATTTGGGATGCCGAGCGGTCGTTCGGCACGGACGGCAAACAGATGCTGGGCCGTCAGCGGCGCGTAGTGACCTCAAACAACCTCACGCAAGGTGCCCTGACCAGCGGTGCGGATATCGCGCGGCTCTTCCGCTCACTAATGGTTAGTCCCGAGTTCCGGCTGCGCTTCGCCGACCGCGTGCAGATGCGCTACTTTAACAACGGCGTGTTGACCGACGAACACGTTGCCTTGCGTCACCGCGAGTTGACCGACAAAATGAAGCACGTCCTGCCCGACATGAGCCCGTACATCGGCGACGTTTGGATTCCGCGCCGACGCGACATCGTCATGCGGCAAATGGCCAGCGTTGGAATTCAGCTTTCCCAAAACGCGCCTCGCTTCAGCCAACACGGCGGCAGCGTGACGGCCGGATACCGCTTGGGCATCACTGCGCCGGCGGGCAAAATCTATTTCACCGCTGACGGCACCGACCCGCGTGAGCCAAGCGCCAATATTTATGAGTCGCCGATCGCCGTCGAGCGACACGTCACTGTCAAGGCGCGCTCCTTGGCCAGCGGCGAGTGGAGCGCGATGACCGAGGCGACCTTCACGCCGGAGCAGTGGGGTTTTCCAGTTCGCATCACGGAGGTGATGTATAATCCGCTGGGTGGCAGCGAGTACGAATTCATTGAGTTGTACAACTTCAGCGAAATCGAAGTTGATCTCAGTTGGTGCCGACTCAGTGGCATCAACTTTACGTTTGGCTTGCAGGCTAAGCTCGGTCCTAGAGAACGTATAGTATTGGCTTCTGATCAAAAACCGGAAGCCTTCGCCAGGCGTTATCCAGGGCTGAAGGTGAGTGGCTGGTTCAGCGGCAGCTTGGCCAATGGCGGCGAAAAACTGATTCTTGAAGACGCCAATAGCAAGATACTTACCTCACTTGAGTACGACGATAAAGGTGCTTGGCCAAGCGAAGCCGACGGCAACGGTAGTTCACTGGAGCTCGACAACCCCTTGTCCACGGCCAGCGTTCCGACCAACTGGAAACCAAGCGTCAGGCCGGGCGGCACCCCGGGCGACTAACCACTTGAGCTAAGAGCTCATTTAATTCCAGCCGTAATAGACATTGGCCTCTGCCGCCCACACCCCACCAGCACCACGGCTGCGATTGTTGTGAGTAGTAGTTTCATTTCCCTTCAGCTTTCAATTCTTCACCCGTCTTGCCGCTGTGTTGGCGGAGGAGGTCGGCGGTTTTAGGATGTTGGTTGATGATCCAATCTTGCGGTGTTCCGCCTCCAACATTCTTCGCGTTCACATCTGCACCGTTGGCGATAAGTAGTTCTATGATTTTCGTATGACCCCAAGTTGCAAGATGCAAAGGAGTCGTCTCCGTCCTACTCTTCGCATTCACATCCGCACCATGGGTGTTCCCATCTCGTATTTTAAAAATTGTTTTGGATCTTTATCTTTGCCCAACGACGAACGCAAATCGCTATACCGATACGTTCCGAAGCTGTGCCGTGGGCCGTCTTGAATCCTCCGCGGCAACGGCACGGAAACCACCGCCCGCTCCTACTGGTCCAACAAAGCCACCGGCATCACAGTCGACGTCCCCAGCGAAGCATCGCTAACGCCTCACCTGTGGGGTACAATCCAATGGATAGCACCGTGAAGGCCACACCATACCATGAAACATACACGGATTTCTTGTAGGGGAATGCGGGTCATAAAAACTATTGTTGCCCCTTTTCTTCTTCTCTTCGCCGGCACAATGGCTGCGGAAAAGCCGGCCAATTGTGTTAAGCAGGAATCCCAACAGGATCCTGGATTCTTTACTTTGATCGTTTTGCCGGATACGCAAGGCTACGCTGATGTCCGGCATAAGGAGACACAGAAGCACTGGCCGAGTATTGGTGATCAGCGCTCCTGCTTCTTTAAACAGACCGAGTGGATTAAGGAGAACAAGCAGAAGAGGAATATCGTCATGGCGGTCCATGTGGGAGACATTACCCAAACACAACACGATGAAGAATGGAAGATCGCTGATACCGCTTTCAAGACGATTGATAACCATGTCCCCTACATCTTGTGTTCGGGGAATCATGACATGGGTTACTCGTTAAAACACCGAGAGACCAGCCATTCGCGCACAAGCCGTTTTGGTTCCTATTTCCCTCCGTCACGTTTTACGAATAACCCTTTGTATGACCCTCATTTCGGCAAGAAAAAAAGCCTGCACTTTTATGAAGAAGGAGAGATCGAAAACTACTACCTGTTTCTAAAAGCTGGCGGGATGAAGTTTCTGATTCTCACGCTGGAATTCAAACCTCGGGACCAAACTCTTGCCTGGGCGAATAAGGTTGTTGCCGCGCATCCCGATTGTCGGACCATCGTTGTGACACACAGCTATCTCACAAGCAAAAAGGGGCAGCTGTCGGGTGCTGACCACTATGGGGTCAAGGGGAACTCCGGAAAGTCAATTTGGGAGAAGTTCGTCAGTCAACACGAGAACATCTTCCTGATCCTTTCAGGGCATGCCCTGGAGAATCTGTTGACTAGTCAGGGCAAACATGGAAATACGGTGCACCAAGTTCAGGCGGACTATTGGTATTGGGATATACCTAAGATCAAGGCCGGAAGCGGTTTCCTGCGCATCATGACGTTCCATCCTGACAAGAGCTCGATTGAAGTTCAGACCTATTCGCCCGTGCTCGATGAATTTCTCGTACGCCCCAAAAGCAACTTCTCGCTGGACTACGCCATGTCGGGTAAGGGCGAACAGCCATCCGATGCAAGTGGCCGAGGGGGAGATTAGCGGCGACCGAATTCCACTACGGCAAATCCTTAACCTTGGCTCCGATGTAGTTCTTATCGAGAATGGCTAGACCAGTTGTTTCATTTCCCTTCAGCTTTCAATTCTTCACCCGTCTTGCCGCCGAGGCGAACGTTCCGGATCCCAAGGGCCGTCATGGCAAACGCCCCTGTCGCGCGCAACTCCTCCATTGCCTCGTCGCCGGCCGCACGCCACTCGGCGAACGCATCTGGGACATGCAACGACTCCTCGATTGGGCCTGCAAGCTTCCCCAAGTGGACCCACAGAGGATCCTGATGACAGGTAATTCTCCGGTGGCGGGGTGCTCACAGCTTACACGGCCGCGATCGACAAGCGGGTCACCGTCGCTATCCCAAGCTGTTCTTTCACGTCGCTCACCAGCCAAGAAGGCTTTCTCTTCCATTGCGATTGTTGTCTCGTGCCTGGCTTGCGAGACTGGGGTGACTGGAAAGAAATCGGGGGACTCATAGCACCCCGTCATCTCTTGATCGTCCACGGACGGAAAGATGGTTTACATCACCACACCACCGTCGAACGAACGGCGCAATCGGTCGCCACGATCTACAACGAGGTCGGCTTTCCCAGCCGCATGCGATTGCAATGGGGCGAGGAAGGTCATCGATTCTATCCCCAGTACATGTGGCCGTTTGCGAAGGCCGTCTTCTTCCCAAGGGACGACGGTCAATAGTCACAACGACTCATTCAACTTCTCATCTCTTCTCTTCAATGCCATCGTCGCGCATGCCTTTCATCTCACGTGCCCTGCTGCTTGTCACGCTCCTCACCATGGCGCCCCACGCTGCCCTTGCCCAAGCGGCGAGCGAATGGGTGAACGCTTACGAAGCCAAGGTCCATGACGACTTGCCCTATCGTCTCATGAGTCCCTTGGGCTTCGACGCCAACGAGCGCTACCCCGTGATCGTCTCCCTCCATGGCGGTGGTGGGAAGGGCACTGACAATCGCAAACAATTGAAGCAATGGAATCAGCAACTTGCCGAGAAGCAGATTCGCAAAGACTACCCCTGCTATGTCTTAGCACCTCAATCCACCGGGCTCTGGGATGAAACTCATCTGAGAATGATCCAGGCGGTCATCGCCGAGCTCCCAGCGGTCGACAAAGATCGCATCTACATGATGGGCCATTCTATGGGAGGTCATGGGTCTAACATACTCATACAATTCGCTCCGAAGTACTTTGCTGCCATCGCTCCCTCCGCCGGCACCGGATTGAAGCGGACGGAAGAGTTCATCGATCCTTCCAAGATGAAAGACGTTCCAATCTGGGCCTTTCATGGCGATCAGGACAAGGTCTGCCCTTACGATCGCAATCTGGAACTCTTCAATGAACTGAAGGAATTGGGTGGCAACATGAAGCTCACCACCTTCAAAGGCGACGGACACGGCATCGCCGGAAAGATGATTCCGGGCGCAGATAATGGCAGCACACTCATGAGTGGAGAACGCTGCGATCCCGAACCCGATTTCTTAAAATGGCTGTTCGAGCAGCGCTTGCCTGGCAATCAGGCAGCGTCTGAGGAGGAGAGGACAGACGTCCCCAGTACTTTCCTCACATTCAATCACGGCGAGGTCGAGAGACGCTACCTCATCCACCGTCCCAAGGATCTCCCAGACAACGCACCCCTGGTCTTCTTGCTCCATGGCTATCGGGGTGATGCGCGCGGCTACATGGAGCTTGGCATGAATCGCGTGGCCGACACTAACGGATTCGCTGTCTGCTATCCTCAGGGGGAGAAAGATCGCGAGGGAGTCCCGCACTGGAACGCCCGCTTTAAAACCAGCAAGGTCGACGACATCGGTTTCCTCTCAGCACTCGCCGTCCATCTGCAGTCAATACACAAGCTCGACCCTAACAAGACCTTCACTTGCGGCATTTCAAATGGTGGTTTCATGAGTTACACTTTGGTGGCAGAGAAACCAGAGGTATTCAAAGCCGCCGCCTCGGTCATCGGCACCATGAGTGGTTTCACCTGGAAACACCGGGATCAGATCAAGCCCGTGCCCATCTTACAAATTTCCGGCCTCAACGATGAGATCATTCCCTACGATGGCAGCATGTCTCCAAAGGGCGGCTGGGGCGGCGCGCCTAACCAAGATGTCATCATGGATTTCTGGAAGATGCTCAACCAGACCAAGACCGAAGAAGTCGTGAAGATCTCAGGCAAGACCACCGCCCACTACTACAAAGACGGCGTGAATGGCAACCAAGTCTGGCATTACAAGATAAAGAAATTCGGGCACCGCTTCCCTCACCAAGGCAATGGAGCCGGGATTAGTTCGGTGCAAGAGATCTGGAAGTTCTTCAAGGAAGTGAGCGGTTCCCAATGAGCAACCGCAAAGCGCTGATGGCCAACCGCTGAAGCCTTTGTCCACGCCCCGGAATTCTCACGAAATCCGCTACGACGGCGCCTGTTATCACCGTTGCGCTCCGCCTTTACACGGGACGGCAGGTTCCCTATGGTTCATCAAATGTTCTTTCGATCTTCCCACACGGACCGCATGGCGGCCAGGACGTTTGCCCTCACCATGCTCTCGGCGCTGGCTTGGTTGCCGGCCACGAGTCACGCTCTCGACATTTCCCAAGGGTGGCGCTTCACCAAGGGCGACGACCCTGCCTGGGCGCAGCCCGAGTTTGATGATTCGGCGTGGAAGCCGATCGACGTCGGCACGCCATGGGAGAAGGCGGGCCACGACGGCTACGACGGCTACGGGTGGTATCGCCTGCGGGTGAGAGTGCCAGCAGCGGCGAGCGAGGGTGCCTACTTCAAGCAGTACCAGAGACTGACGTTGTTGCTAGGGGCGGTGGATGATGTGGATGTGACTTATTTCAACGGTGTGGAGGTGGGTCGGACCGGCTCGGCACCGGAGGATACGAAGGGCCACTACGAGACGATCCGGCGCTACGACGTGCCTGCCGAACACATTCGCTGGAATGCTGAGAACGTGATCGCCGTGTGCGTGTTTGACAGTGACGGCGACGGTGGCATGCACAAAGGGACGCCGACGCTGTCGGCACCCGTATGGACCGATTTCGTGTCGGTCGACATCGACAATGGCCAGCTGACGGGATTTACCCGGCTGGTGCGCCGATGGATCTGTCGGCCATGATACGCAACACGGCGTTTGAAACCTTGAAGGGCACGGTGCGGTTCCAAGTCGGGAGCGACACCTGGCTGGCCGAGCAACGAGAAATCTTCGCCGATATCTCCAAGCCCGTACAGCTCTCAGCCGGGAAGTCACACCTCGAGACTCTAACATTCAAGCCCCCGGCAGCCGGCTTCTATCAGGTCACTTGCACATTCATACGCGACGGCGACAAGACACCCATCTCGCAATCGAGGATGCGCGGTTATGCGCCGGAGAAGATGGATCGCCCTGCCAAAGCCCCCAAAGATCTGCGTGCGTTCTGGGATAAGACGATCGCCGAGCTCGCCACCGTCGCGCCTCAATACAAAGTCGAGCCGAGCCCGAAATGGAGCACGGAGCAGACCGATTGCTTCCTCGTGGAAATGCGCAGCCTTGGCGATGTCCGGATTCGCGGGTGGTTCGAGGTGCCGAAGTCTGGCGGGCCGCATCCCGTGCTGTTGAGGGTGCCGGGCTACACACAGGGGATGATGCCCACCCAGTCGATTCCCGACATGGCAGTGCTGTCGCTCAATATCCGAGGCCACGGCAATAGCACCGACGACGAACCCGCGTATGAATGGTGGGGGCCTGGCGACTATCTTCTACGCGGACTGGACGATCCGCAGAAGTTCTTCTACCGCGGGGCCATCATGGACTGTCTGCGTGGGATCGATTTCGTGGCGTCGCGACCTGAGATCGACACCAAACGCATCGCCATCACGGGAGGCAGCCAGGGAGGGATGCTCTCATTCGCCACCGCAGCACTCGACAAGCGCATTGCACTGAGCGCTCCGGATATCCCTTTCGTGGTCGACTCCATGAAGGGTTTCAAAATGACAGCCTGGCCGGGGGTGGTCGTCCGGCACTGGCTGGGCAGAGATCCCAAGAACACGTGGGAACTGGCGGGCGCGACATTCAGTTACGTCGATCCCAAGAACCTCGCCGGATGGATCGAATGCCCTGTCCTGATGGGCGTCGGCTTGCAGGACAATGTGGCCCCCGCGCCAACAGCCTTCGCCGCCTACAACCAGCTCCGCAACCCGAAAGATTACCGCGTGTACCCCGAAGCTGGCCACGGCACGCCGCCCGAGCATGTAGTGGCGAAGATGGCCTGGATACGAGAACGATTTGCCCTAGAGAAATGATCCTGTTAGTCTGCCGATGGTAGTGGACTGACTGCTAGGAAATTGCTTTTGGCGGGAGGGCCTTGAAGCCGCCTTTGGACCGGAGCGGAGGGGTGTGAAAGGGGGTTGTTCTGATGGCTCATTGCTATCGTCTGGTAAAGTAGTCTGACGACACGATCTCCAACAAAATGTCTCGCAGCCTGAAGTTCGTATTAGCGGACTGCTCGTAGAGCTGTTCAATATGCTCACGGTCGAGAAAGTTGAGCTCACGAGCCATTGCATAGGACAACATGTTCTCCACGAACGCTTTGGAAAACCTCTCTTTGTCTTCCATCAGAATTGTCTTCAGACCCTGGGGACCTTCGAAGGCTCGGCCGTCTATATGGACAGTTCTCGCATCCACTGGAAAACGTCCACCCTTCTTATTGCCCTTTGGGGCATAGTTGCTCACGTCAGTGTATTGGTCCCGCCAGCGTCCTATTACGTCGAAGTTCTCCAGGGCGATTCCAAGGGGATCCATCTTCTTGTGACAGATGTTACAACTGGCATCCGCTCGATGTGCATCGATCGTTTCTTTGATAGTCTCCGTTTTCGTAGGGGGGCTGAGTGCAGAGATCTCAAGGTCCTCCGGTGTCTCCAGATGATCTCCGTAAAAACTCTTCAATACCCAGGCCCCGCGATAAAACGGGTTGGTATATTCCCCGTTGTTGGTCGTCATCAGCATGAAACCTGCCTGTGAAAGTAGGCCTCCGCGATAGCGGTCTTTTTCGTCCAGCATCACTTTAGAGAACTCTGATGTGATCTCTTTAGGACTGTAATCTTTCGGTGATATTTTACTTGCACCAGGTCTTTTGCTAGGCGTCGCGACTGGATGTCCTTCGATCCGATAGATGTAGTTGAGCTCCTGCGTGATCATCACGAAATCAGAGTCAATAAAATTCACCAAGCTCAAATTGCTCGACAGTACTTCCTTGAAGAACTCAACCGGTTCTTCTTTGATCTGATCGCGGACAAGGTCAAATTCATCAACAGTGAAAATGCTTAGGTCTGGTTCGATGATCTTGAGTTTTTCAAGATCGAGCCATTGATAAACATAGTCTCTGACGAAGCGATCAGTTCTTGCGGCCTGTAACATTCGGAGCGTCTGCTCACGACGGACTTTTGGGTCCTTCAGCTTTCCCTGTCTCGCCAGCTCGAAGAGCATCTCGTCGGGCAAGGAATTCCACAGGAAATACGACATACGTGCAGCGATCGCGTAATTATCCAAAGGCCCTGATTCGCCTTCCTGCTTAAACAGGAACTTCGGGGAACATAACATTCCGCGAATGCCTGCCTGCAGACCTGAAAAAATGCTTCGGTCTTGGGCAAACGCTTTCATGGCATGCTTATAGAATTGCTGCATCTCAGCGTCGGAGACTGGACCGCGAAACAGTTTCCGTGCAAGCCTCTTCAAAATGGCCTGGCATGCCTCATAGCCAGCAGATGCATTTATGT
>Ga0209089_10003367_pt1 | contig 13647 bp, 13 predicted proteins | sample ArcticOcean_MG_C_FD_187431 | JGI IMG/M metagenome (GOLD analysis project Ga0209089, IMG submission 187431) | Marine microbial communities from western Arctic Ocean - ArcticOcean_MG_CB2_150 (SPAdes) (version 2) | ecosystem: Environmental > Aquatic > Marine > Oceanic | place: Arctic Ocean: Canada...
ATAAAAAAATATTATATACAATTCTTAATTGTTCGGCAATACTTGAGAATTTAGTTTTTTCTAAACTTTGAAAGATTCACCGCACCCACAACGTTCTGTTTCGTTGGGGTTTTTAAATACGAAAGTTGACGAAAACTCCTCTTTTTTGTAGTCCATTTCTGTACCTAAAAGGTACATAATAGCTTTTGGATCAATTAATACTTTTACACCTTTATCTTCAATCACTTCATCCTTTGAGTTAATTTTTTTTGCATACTCCATAACATAAGACATGCCAGCACAACCACCAGAGGCAACGCCTACTCTTAAACCAACTACAGGATCTTTTGCGTTAGCCATAATTTGCTTCACTCGATCAGCAGCTCTATCACTTAATGTTATTACCTGTTTGCTCATAAATTTAATTCTAATTTAGCCGATTCAGACATTTTGTCTTTATCCCAAGGTGGTTCCCAAACTAAATTAAGTTTTACGTCTGAAACACCCTCTACTTTCTTTATACACTCTTTAACTTCATTTGGCAAACTTTCAGCTACTGGACAATTTGGAGAAGTTAATGTCATGTCAACATCAACTTTATTTTTTTCATCAACTTCTATTTTATAAATTAACCCTAATTCGTATATGTTTACTGGAATTTCTGGGTCAAAAATTTTTTTAACTGCTTCTATACATTTATTTTTTATATCACTCATGAATCTACTTTCTCTGTATTAATTTCTTTTTTTTTACCATTTAAAGCCGAAATTAAAGTATGCCATGATAGTGTAGCACATTTTACTCTCATTGGATATTTTTTGACACCTGATAAAGACATAATTTTTATTTTTTGATCTTCATCTAAATCCTTTGCTTTCACTTCAGATCCACTTTTAATCATATTTAAAAATTCATCTACAATTTTTTTTGCAGTTTCAAAGGATTTTCCTTTAACAAGCTCTGTCATAATTGAAGTTGATGCCATGGAAATAGCACAGCCTGAACCTTCAAACGTTATTCCTTCAACATTTTTATTTTCATTTAATTTTAAATAAACTTTTACTTGATCTCCACATAGTGGATTATAACCTTTTGCTTCATGGTTGTGACCGACACACTTACCAAAATTTCTTGGATTTTTACCATGTTCTAAGATAATATCTTGATATAATTCTTTTAAGTCCATTATTTTAAATCAAAAACCTTTCTACAATTTTCAATGGTTTTACATAGTATATCAACGTCTTCTTTTGTATTGTAAACTCCAAACGAAGCTCTAGCTGAAGCTGTTAAATTTAGTCTTTCATGTAATATTTGACAGCAGTGATGTCCAGCTCTAATAGCTACACCATCTTCGTCTAGAATTGTTGCTATATCATGTGGATGCACTCCTTTAATTGTAAAAGAAATTACGCCTGCTTTATTTTTTGGATTTCCAATTATTTTAACTGAATTAATAGATTTCAACTTTTCTAACGCATAATTAGTAAGTTCACGTTCATGGTTTATTAAATTTTCAATACCTATTGATTGCATAAATTTAATTGATTCATTGAAAGCAACAACTTCTGCAGTTGCCATAGTTCCTGCTTCATATTTTTCAGGAAGATTTGCGTAAGAAATTCTATCTTTTTTAACTTCTTGAATCATTCCTCCTCCACCTATATATGGTGGTAATTTTTCAAGCCATTTTTTTTTTCCATATAATATACCAACACCAGTAGGACCATAAACTTTATGACCTGAAATTGCATAAAAATCACAATCTAAATCTTTAACATCTATCTTTATGTGCGGCGCGCTTTGACATCCATCTACTAAAACAGGGATATTTTTTTTATGGGCTATATCAATAATTTCTTTAACTGGAACAATTGTACCAGTTACATTCGAAAGATGTGTAATAGCAATTATTTTTGTTTTGGAGTTTATTAACTTTTCAAAATCACTAATTATGATATCGCCATCATCATTAATTGGTGCAAATTTAATAATAGCTCCTTTGTTTTCTCTTAAATAGTTCCATGGGACATAATTTGAATGATGTTCTAATTCAGTAATTAAAATTTCATCTCCTTTTTCTATATTTTGCTGTCCAAAAGTTGATGCAACTAAATTTATTGATTCAGTAGCATTTTTAGTAAAAATGATTTCATCTTTGGAGTCGGCATTTATAAAATTTTTTACACTTATTCTTGTTTCGTCAAATTTATTTGTAGCACTTACAGATAGTGAGTGAATGCTTCTACCAATATTAGAAAATTCATTCTTATAAAAATTGTTAAGACGATCAATAACACTAATAGGCTTTTGAGACGAATTTGAGCTATCTAAATAAACCAGTTGCTTACCATTAATTTTTTTCAAAAAAATTGGAAATTGTGACTTAATATTTTCTATATTCATTTATATGTTTACCTTCTTAATTCTTTCAATAAAGAACTGTAAAATTAACTTTTTAATATTTGATTCAGTAATAGTTTCAATAGCTTCATTAAGAAAACCTTCAACAATTAATTTATTTGCTTGTTGTTTTGTTAAACCTCGAGACATTAAATAAAATACAGAATTTTCATCAATGTTTCCAGTGGTAGAGCCATGTGAACATTTAACGTCATCTGCATAGATTTCCAATTCTGGTTTAGAATTAAATTGAGAACTTTCTGATAAAATTAAAGCTTTACTAAGTTGGTATCCATTAGTTTTTTGTGCAGTCTTATCAACGTAGATTTTTCCTTGATAAGTACCATTGCTTTTATCTAACAAAACACTTTTGATTAACTGTGAGCTTTTACAGTTTTCAAACTTATGATTAACATTGGTTTTTAATTCATGATGTTGATTGCCATCTAAAAGCATGATGCCATTTACAAAACATGAGCTATAATTTTCTAATAAATTACAATGAATTTCATTTTTAATAAAGTTGGGTCCTAATGATAATAAAAAATTTTCAAAAATACTATTGGAATAGCTATTAATTTTTGTGGAGTTGTAATTGTAAGAGCCGTCTATACTTGCGTTAATACTAAATTTTTTAAGGATTGCGTTTTTTTCAATATTGTAATTGTGAATTGTATTATTAAAATATTTAATATTGTTTTCACATTCATAATAATCAACTAAACTTAATTTCGAATTTTCCCCAAGTGATATAAAAACCTTATTATTAATAATTTTACTATCTGCTGTTTTGTCAAATAAATTGTATATAATTAGAGGTTTATTAAATGAATAATTATTATCTGTTTTCAAAACTATACCATCCTTTACTAAAGCATGATTCAAGGAAACCATAGAGTTTTGCTCGTCATCAAAATAATTTTTTATTTTCTCAAATTCTGTTTTACTTTCTAGTGCAACTTTTAAAGATTTAATACTTATTTTCTTTTCATCTTCAAAATTAAAATTTGATTCAATAAAATTACCATTTAATAAAATTATTTGGTTGTGCTCAAAATTTCTTATTAATAATTTACTATTATATTTGGAATTTTTTTGATCTTTAAATATTTGTAAGCTTTTAAAATTACTATCAATAATAGCTTTTAGATCTGTATATTTCCAATTCTCCTGCTTTTTTGTTGGAAACCCTAATGCCTCAAATTTTTTAAAACTTTTAAGCCTAATATTGTCTAATTCTTTCAAACCTAAGTTTGATTGTTGAAATTCTTCGAATTTTAAGTTCATCTTGCTGTAGCTACACCTTCGTAACCATCTTTTTCTAATTCTTGAGCTAATTCGCTGTGTCCTGTTTTAACTATTTTACCGTTTACAAGGACGTGAACAAAATCTGGCTTTATATAATCTAATAAACGTTGGTAATGTGTAATAATTAGAAACGATCTATTTTTATTTCGTAATGAATTTACGCCATCAGATACTATTTTTAAGGCGTCTATATCTAAGCCAGAATCTGTTTCATCCAAAATAGCAAGTTTTGGTTCTAATATTGTCATTTGTAAAATTTCATTTTTTTTCTTTTCACCTCCAGAAAATCCTACGTTTAGTTGTCTACTAAGAATTTTCTCTTCAATTTTTAAATTTTTTGACTTTTCTTTGACTAATTTCAAAAATTCTAATGAGTCCAATTCTTTTAATCCTCTAAATTTGCGAATGGCATTTAATGATGTTTTAAGAAAATTATTAGTATTAACTCCAGGGATTTCAGTTGGGTATTGAAAAGCTAAAAAAATTCCTTTTTGTGCGCGCTCTTCAATTGGTATTTTTAATAGATCCTTTCCCTCATATGATATCGCTCCTTCAATTTCATATCCTTTTCTTCCTGATAATATATTGGCTAAAGTGCTTTTTCCTGAACCATTTGGACCCATAATGGCATGCACTTCACCAGCTTTAATTTTAAGATTAAAACTTTTTAGTATTTTCTTGCCTTCTATAGATGCACTAAGTTCTTTAATATCTAACATTAACCAACGCTCCCTTCCAAACTAATTCCAACCAATTTTTGCGCCTCTACAGCAAATTCCATAGGTAGCTGCTGGAGAACCTCTTTGCAAAAACCGTTTACAATTAAACTGACAGCCTCTTCTTGATTCAATCCTCTTTGGTTGCAGTAAAAAAGCTGTTCTTCACTTATTTTAGAAGTCGTAGCTTCATGCTCTATACTTGAAGTAGAGTTTTTATTTTCAATATAAGGAATTGTATGAGCTCCACATTTATTACCCATTAATAGTGAGTCGCATTGAGTATAATTTCGCGCATTGTTAGCTTTAGAATTTATTTTCACCAACCCTCTGTAGGTATTGTCTGCAAATCCTGCCGATATTCCTTTCGATATAATTTTACTTTTAGTATTTTTTCCTAGATGAATCATTTTGGTTCCTGTGTCTGCTTTTTGATGATTGTTTGTTATTGCTATTGAATAAAATTCACCAACTGAATTATCTCCTTGCAAAATGCAACTTGGATACTTCCAAGTAATAGCAGATCCAGTTTCAACTTGTGTCCATGAAATCTTAGAATTTTTTCCTCTACACGCTCCTCTTTTTGTAACAAAATTATAGATTCCACCTTTTCCATCTTTATCTCCAGGATACCAGTTTTGTACTGTGGAATATTTGATCTCAGCATCATCCAAAGCTACTAATTCTACATTAGCTGCATGAAGCTGGTTTTCGTCTCGCATAGGTGCGGTACAACCTTCCAAATAACTAACATAACTTCCTTTATCAGCAATGATTAAAGTTCTTTCAAATTGTCCTGTTTCAGAAGCATTAATTCTGAAATATGTAGAGAGTTCCATTGGGCACCTTACTCCTTCTGGAATATAAACAAATGAGCCATCGGTAAATACCGCTGAATTAAGTGTAGCAAAGTAATGATCTGTAATTGGAATTACAGAACCTAAATATTTTTTCACTAAGTCTGGATGGTTACGTATTGCTTCTGATATAGGACAAAAAATAATCCCTTTTTTTGTTAACTCTTCTTTAAAAGTTGTAGCAACTGAAACAGAATCAAAGACCGCATCTACAGCTATACCACTAAGTCTTTTTTGTTCTTGCAAAGGGATTCCTAATTTTTTGTAAGTTTCAATTAATTTTGGATCTACTTCGCTTAAGCTTTTAGGTTTATCTGAAGCACTTTTTGGAGCTGAATAATAATAAAGATCTTGATAATTAATTTTAGGATATTTTGGTTTTTGCCAATTAGGTTCTTTTAAACTTTTTAGTCTAGTAAAAGCTTTTAATCTCCAAGCAAGCATCCAATCTGGCTCTTTTTTGATTTTTGAAATAAATTTTATAACTCCTTCGTTAAGACCCTTAGGAGCTCTAATGCTTTCTATTTCAGTTGTAAATCCGTATTTATATTCTTTATTTTTTTCTAATTCTTGTTGCTTCATTTGTTAATTTCTTTCTGTTTAAATTGATTAGATTTAAAAACAATGTCTTTCAAAGTATTTTTTTCAAAAAAATAATTTATATGATTATCTAGATCATCCCATAAATTGTGTGTGATGCATTTTATCGATTTACCTGTGCACCCTTTTTTTGATTCTTTTTTACATCCAACTGTTTTTACTTTTTCATCAACCGCATTAATAATGCTCAATAATTTTATTTCTTCCGCAGGCTTAGTTAATATATACCCACCAAAAGGACCTCTTGAACTTTGAACTAAATTATTTTTTTTTAGTCTTAAAAATATTTGCTCTAAAAAGGATAGAGAAATTCCTTGTCTTAAAGAAATTTCAGTTAAATTGATTGGTTCATTTGCGTTGTATGCAGCTAAATCAGCCATAGCCATTACAGCATATCTTCCTTTATTAGTTAGTTTCATAATAAATAACCTTTAATTTACAGGTTTTAAGTACTAAATCATACTAAATTAGTCAAGATTATAAAGAAATATAAAATTGTCGCACTATAACATGCTATAAAACTAAATCTTTTTTGAAAGTAATAATCATTTACAAAAAATATGAGAAATAAATTAAAAGAAATTTTTATTCCTGGTCCTAGCGGAAGAATTCAGGCTAAATATTCAAAAAGTGAAAAAGAAGGATCTCCCGTTGCTTTAGTATTACAGCCTCACCCACAATATGGAGGTACAATGAACAATGCAATAGTCCATGAAACTTTTAATAGTTTTTATAGGAAAGGTTTTTCAGTTATTAGAATAAATTTTAGAGGTGTAGAAAAAAGTGATGGAGTTTTTGATAATGGACAAGGTGAGCTATCTGATGCTGCTGCTGCGTTAGACTGGATAGAAAAAGAAAACCCTGATTACAGCCAATGTTGGGTTGCAGGCTTTTCTTTTGGTTCTTTAATTTGCATGCAATTAATAATGAGAAGACCAGAGGTAAATAAATTTGTTGCAATATCTCCACAACCAAATGTTTATGATTTCACATTTTTAGCACCTTGCCCTATTTCAGGAGTGATGATTCATGGAAAAAATGATGAGCTAGTATCAGAAGAAAGTATACTAGGCTTAAAAAAAAAATTATCCCTTCAAAAGAATATTGAAGTTAAGTTTGAAACTATAAGTGGTGCTAATCATTTTTATCATAGCAAAGAGAAAGAGTTGTCATCGATAATTGAAAATTATTTACAAGACAAAATAAGTGTTTTTTAATATTTTACTATAACACCTCCGGAACAAGGCTTCTTTACACCAGTTGTTTTTGGAAAGGATATTGGTTTATTTAAATACGATCTAATTGCAAGATATGCAAACGCTTGTGATTCAATAAAGTCTCCATTTAACCCATAATCATCTATAAATTTTATATTATTATTTTTTTTTTTAATTCTACTAATTAAAAATTTATTTTTTCTTCCACCGCCACATAAAATTATTATTTTTTTTTTCGAGGATATTAAATCTGAGTAAAGACCTTTACTAATTATTTTTGCTGTATATTCTACTAATGTAGCAGTCCCATCTTTTAAAGAAAAATCTTTAACAAATGAAAGATCAAAATCTTTTGTATCAAATGATTTTGGTTTGTTATTAAAAATATATTTTTTATAAAAATTTTTAACCTCTTTATTTAATATTTTATTTTTTATTTTACCTGAGCGGGCAATTCTACCGCCTCTATCAAATTTTTTTTTACTCTTTAATCTAATCCATTTATCAATTAAACACATTCCCGGACCAATATCTGATGCGAATAAATTATTATTAGAGATGGTTGTTATGTTTACAATGCCACCTATATTTATAAAACTTACCGGTTTTAAATTAAACTTTTTTTCTAACATTTTGTGAAAAATTGGAACTAATGGGGCTCCCTGCCCATCATTTTTTAAATCTTTCATTCTAAAATTATAAATAACTTTTTTTTTAGCAAGTTTAGACAAAAGCCTTCCATCTCCAAGTTGTTTAGATATTTTTTTCTTTGCATTATGATAAATAGTTTGTCCATGAAAACCCAATAAATCGATGTTAATTTTTGTACTTTTGAGAGTTTCTTTAACTACCTTAAAATGAAATAAAGTGATTTTTTTCTCAAGAAATTTTAATTTTTTTGATAATTTTTTTAAATCTTTTGGATGTTTAATTTGATTCCTAATATTGATTAAATCAACATGAATATACTTAGGGTATGCAAAATATTTATCCTTGATGGCTTTATAATTATTCTCCCCGTCAGATTGAATGATTGAGGCATCTACCCCATCCATTGAAGTTCCACTCATAAGACCTAAACTATAAAATGATTTGCTCATAAATAATATTTAATTTAAAAAGAATCTTGTATATTACAACTTTAAAGAAGCTAAAAAATTCATGCAAGGAACATTTCTTACCGAGTTTAAAAAAAAGGGTTATTTCAATCAATGTACTGATGAATCTTCATTGAGTAGCTTAATGTCTAAAAAAAAAATTAGAGCTTATATAGGTTTTGATTGTACGGCATCAAGTTTACATGTCGGAAGTTTAGTGCAAATTATGTCTTTAAGATTGCTTCAAAAGCATGGTCACCAACCCGTAGTTTTAATGGGTGGAGGAACAACCTTGATTGGAGATCCGTCTGGAAAAGATGAAACTAGAAAAATATTAAATAAAAAAGAGATTGATAAAAATATTAAAAGTATTGAAAGTGTTTTTAGAATTTTCTTACATAGTAAAAACCCAAAAACTAAACCTATTTTTGTTAATAATTATTCTTGGTTAAGTAAATTAAATTATATTAATTTTTTAAGAGAGGTTGGTAAACACTTTACTATAAACAAAATGTTAACTTTTGATAGTGTAAAATTACGTTTAGAAAGAGAACAATCATTAAGTTATATGGAATTTAATTACATGATGTTACAAGCTTACGACTTCTATGAGCTTAGTAAAAAATACAATTGTTTTTTGCAAATTGGAGGGTCTGACCAATGGGGTAATATTATTAATGGGTGCGATTTAATTAAAAGAAAAAATAAAGAACAAGCTTTTGGTTTAACTACTCCACTTATAACATTATCTTCTGGTGCCAAAATGGGTAAAACTGAAAAAGGTGCAGTTTGGTTAAATGAAAAAATGCTTTCTGCTTATGATTACTGGCAATTTTGGAGAAACACCAATGACAATGATGTTTTAAAATTTTTGAATCTATTTACAGATTTAACTTTTGATGAAATTAATAAATTAAAAAATAACAATGATATAAATAAGCTGAAAATTTTACTTGCTAACGAAACAACAGCTATGTTGCATGGCTACAAAGCGGCTAAAGACTCTGAAACAACAGCACAAAAAACTTTTAAAGAAAAATCTATTGGAAAAAATCTTCCTATTATTAAAATAAATAAACAAATTGCTATAAAAGGGATAAATATTTTAGATTTAGTTCTTCAATCTAAATTAGCTAAATCAAAAAGCGAAATAAGAAGAATGATTAAAAATAATGGTTTAAAAATAAATAATGAATTAATTAAAGATGAAAAAAAAATTATTAATCAAGATAATTTTATTGATGGGAATAATTTAAAAGTTTCGCACGGTAAAAAACAACACGTTATTATAAAAATTATTTAGTAATATCTTTATTTTTATTTTTCATTTTTTCTACAGCTCTGATAATAAATCTTGGTGTTAAAGTTTTTATTGGATTCACAGTAGTTTTAATATCTTTTGGAGGACCTTTCATTTTAAAACTAACGCCGACTACCCCCTCACCACTTTTTTTTCCAACTAAAATATTACCAACTATTGGTATTTTTGCTATTAAAGCATTAAGCTTAGTGGCTGGTACTAGGGTTCCTCTTAAACTAACAGTTTTCCCTTTATCTACATAACCATCCAAAAGAATAGAAACTGCAGGCCCCATTGCTAACGCATCTTCAACATTAAAAATCTTTCCTTTAGTATTAGATTTCATTTCAAATAAATCGAATCTTATTCCTTCTCCATTTAGTGTATCAGCAATACCTTGAAGTGAAGCAAGTGTTAAAAGCTTAGCTAAAGCTGGTACTTTTGAAATTTTAAAATCATTTATTTTTAAGATTGAATTAGAAATTTCTTTTGAAATTATAGATTCATATTCTAATTTACCGCCTTCAAAACCATCTATGAATTTAAAGCTTTTCACAAAAGGTCTCGCTCTATCAGAAATAATCTGAAGTGTTTTTTTGCTATTATCTACTTGATAAATGGACATCTCAATTATTTCATTGCTTGAAAAGTTTCCTTTTAAGCTTAACTTTTCGTAAGAACCATTTTTTATAAACGCCACCATTGCAAAATTTGAAATATCGTCATCCGTGCCGGTTATAGTTTTATCAAAATTTACTTTTATATCACTTGTAAAGTTTTTGCTAAAAATTTTATTATTATTTTGAGTAAAAAGGTCATTAAGAATAGGCTGGGCATCAAAAACTTTACCTAAAATATTTAACTTATTTATTTTCTCTACTTTAAAATCATTATTTTTATTCTCACCTAAAAAAGTTTTAACTTCAATTTTTTTTAGATCTTCTACTTCAAATTTTTTATTTAATTTTATATCAAATAAATTAATATTATTTTTATCAGAAACAAATTTTAAACTATTAACTCTATAAATTTTGTTTAATATAAAATTTATATCAAAAAGTAATTTTGATTTTTCACCACTTTTTTTTTTATAATTAATTTTTGAAAGAACAACTTCTGAATTTGTCAAATCTACTTTTCCATTTAACGAAAATTTTTTCTTACTCAAATTATAATTTTCTTTAAAGCTAAATACATCAAAATTATCGCTAATTTTTATTAGACCTTCTAATTCCATTGATTGGTTTTTGTGTGATTTTTTGAATTTAATATTAGTGTCTTTAAAAATAGTTTTAGATTTATGCTTAGGTAAATATTTTTTAATTAAATCATTTTTATAAGAAAGTATTTCTAAATAATTGATATTTCCTTTTGTTTCATATTTTAGGTTATTAATTTTATAATTTTTATTTAATCTAAATTTAACTTTTGTATTTAAATCCACTATGCCATGAATGTCTTTAAAATTATCAATAGGTAAATTTAGTAAAGTAGATATTTTTTTTATTTTTTCAAAATCGATTTTACCTTTTGTAAAAAATAGACTTTCCACTTTTGTAAAATTTTTATTTTTCTTTATATTGAGTACACTTTTGTTTAAGTCAACTCCATAAAGCTTTCCATTTTCAACTTCTATATTTAAAATTTTTTCTTCAATTTTTTCAAAAAAACTAATTTTAGTTGTTAAATTACTTATCATAAATTCATTTTTAATATTAAACGACATACCAATTATTTTACCATTAAATTTATAATTTTTACTTATCTTTCCATTTGGTAGAAAAGGAATTACAAATTCACCTTCTAACTTTCCTTCTTTAAAAATTTTATTAATTTCTTTATTTATTATTCTTGGAATAAAAATACTAGTTACTTTTGCTATGTCTTTAATATCATTGTTTTTAAATGCAATATCTGCTCTTTTTAACAAAAAATCTGAATTATAAAAAGATTTTAAAGCTAAAGATAAATCTAATTTAGATATATCAACTTGATTATTTTTTATTATTACTTTTGGTTTTTGAATCTTAACTAAAATATTTAGTTTTTTAATATCTATATAAATTTTAATCTTATCAAAATCTAATTTAACATTTTGGTTTATCTTGCTTGCTTTATCTTTAATTAGAGAATCAAATCTATTTGTCTCTAATCCAAAATAAGTTAAAAAAATTATTAAAAAAATTAAGATTATTGCTATTAACCAAAAAAATCTAAATATAAATTTTGTCATATTTATTTATTTTTTTTTATTGTGCTAAAAAGTGCGCCTTCTAGAAATGCATCTATATTTCCATCTAATACACTTTCTGGATCTGTATCCTCTACATTATTTTTTAAATCTTTAACTAATTGATAGGGCTGCAATACATAAGACCTTATTTGGTGACCCCAACCTATATCAGTTTTGGATTTAGCTAAACTTTCTGAGACCTCTTCTTTTTTTTGTAGCTCATATTTATACAGGCGTGCTTTAAGCATACTATAACATGTTTCTTTATTTTTATGTTGCGATCTTTGGTTTTGACATTGAACCACAATACTTGTTGGAAGGTGAGTTATTCTTACGGCACTATCTGTTGTATTTACATGCTGACCTCCGGCTCCGCTTGATCTATAGGTGTCTATTCTTAAATCTTTCTCCAAAATATCTATTTTAATACTATCATCAATAACGGGGTACACCCATATGCTGGCAAAACTAGTATGTCTTCTTGCCCCAGAATCAAATGGAGAAATTCTTACTAATCTATGAACGCCAGATTCTGATTTAAGCCATCCATAAATATAAGATCCTGAAACTTTTAATATGCTTGATTTAATGCCTGCCTCTTCTCCTTTGTGTTCACTAATTATTTCAAATTTACTTTTACTTTTTTCTACCCATCTGCAATACATTCTTCTCAACATCATTGCCCAATCTTGGCTTTCTGTGCCTCCAGCTCCAGCATGAATCTCCAAATACGCATCTAAATTATCGTTCTCTCCAGATAAAAAACATAAAACTTCAGTTTTTTTTATTTGATTAAAAAGTAAAAAAGCTTTTTTTTTACAATCTTCTAATACGGAAGAATCATTTTCTTTGGAAGCAAGTAAGAAAAGCTCCTCTAAATTCTCTAATTCATTAAAAGTTAAAGCAAAGTTGTCAGAAATATTTTCTAAAAATTTTTTCTCTTTTAATATTTTTTGTGCTGTTGTTTTATCTTTCCAGAAATTTTCATTTAATACTTGTTTGTTAAATGTTGAAATTTTATTTTTAATATCATTTTTTTCAAAGATACCTCCTAATATTATTCGCAACTTTTTTAATATCTAGGATTTTTTTATCTATATCATCCATAATTAATAGAATTTTAAAATCTTTCTTTTATTTTCGTAATCATACAGTCCTAATCTATCTTTATTGAAGAGCTTTTCAAGCTCAGACTTAAAATCATCATTTTGTTTAAATGATTCTAATATTATATTTTTTTTATTATCATTTGAAGGAATGCCAGTTTCTTGATCAACCATCACTAAATTAATAGTTTTTGGAATTTTAAAAGGATAAGCTTCATTTTTTTTAACTACTTCTTGTACAAATTTTTTAAATATTGGTAATGCTGCTTTAGCACCAGTTTCATATCTACCTAAGGTTTTTGGCTCATCAAAACCAACATAAACACCAATGACCAATTTGGGTGTAAAACCTAAAAACCAAGCATCCATATTATTGTTTGTAGTTCCAGTTTTTCCAGCTAATGTTAAATTTAAATTTCTTAATTTTTTTCCAGTTCCTCTTTTAATAACACCTTCCATCATTGAAGTTATTTGATAAGCGGTTTCAGGGGAGATTATTTGCTGTTTGTTATCTTCTATTTTTGGAATTTCTTTTTTCAAGTATGAAATTTCCTCACAACCTAAACATTTTCTCGTATCTGCATTGTAAATTGTTTTGCCTCTTCTGTCTTGAATTCTATCAATAAAAATAGGTGTAACTTTTTTTCCCCCATTTACAAATGTGCTGTAAGCATTTGTCAATTTAATAAGTGTTGTCTCTGAAGATCCAAGAGAAACAGATAAAAGTTCAGGTATATCTTCATATATAGCAAAATCATTTGTTACCTTAGATATTTTTTTAAAACCAACTTTTTGCGCAATCCTTACAGTCATTAAATTTCTAGACTTTTC
>Ga0209089_10003370_pt1 | contig 13646 bp, 14 predicted proteins | sample ArcticOcean_MG_C_FD_187431 | JGI IMG/M metagenome (GOLD analysis project Ga0209089, IMG submission 187431) | Marine microbial communities from western Arctic Ocean - ArcticOcean_MG_CB2_150 (SPAdes) (version 2) | ecosystem: Environmental > Aquatic > Marine > Oceanic | place: Arctic Ocean: Canada...
TTTTTTACTTTTTATTAAACAAACAGATATCATTATTTTTTCTGATTATGGTAAAGGTGTATTTTTAGATAACCTCTTTTGTCAGAAACTTATTAAAGCTGCATTAAAGAAAAAGAAGAAAGTAATAGTTGATCCAAAAGGAAATAACTTTGAAAAATATAAAGGATCATTCTTTATTACTCCTAATACAAAAGAAGCATTTAAAGCAACAAAAATAAACCCTATGAATAATCATTTAACAGAAAAATGTGGTAAAATTATTATTAATAATAAATGGTCAGATAATGTCTTATTAACAAGAGGTGCAAATGGATTATCTATTATACAAACTAATAAAAATGAACATATCAAGTCTAATACTGAAGAAATTTTTGATGTTACAGGTGCTGGAGACACAGTAATCGCATTATTTTCAGCGGCAATAGCAGCAGAAAATAATTATAGTGATTCAGCCCATTTTGCTAATATAGGAGCAAGTATTGCAGTAAAAAAATCAGGAACTACTTCTTTAACAAGTGCAGAATTAATAAAATCAATTAATTCAAAAAAGTTAATTAAAATTTTTAATAAAAATAATATTAAAAGCACAGTTAATAAATGGAGAAATAATAATCTAAAAATAGGGTTTACAAATGGCTGCTTTGACCTAATCCATTCTGGTCACATAGATATGTTTATAAAAGCTTCAGAATCATGTGACCGCTTAATAGTTGGAATTAATTCTGATCAATCTATAAAAAAACTTAAAGGAAACCAAAGACCACTATTAGACCTTGAAGCAAGACAAAAATTACTATCGGCTTTAGACATGATTGATGCAATTATTAGTTTTAAAGAAGACACCCCATTAAAATTAATCAAAATTATTAAACCTAATATTTTATTTAAGGGAGCTGATTATCAAATCAAAGAAATAATTGGCGCAGAATATATAAAAAACATAGGTGGTAAAGTTATAAGAATCAAATTAACAAAAAATCAAAGCACTAGTAAATTAGTATCAATGTTAAATGGCAATACTTAATATATTAAAAAATAAATTAGAAATTAATAATAATGGTTAAAGCACCTGGCCTAAAAATTATTATTTTACTGTTTATTATATTTATAATTTCTATAATTTTATATTTCACGTGGTATTATAAAGTAGAAAAAATCACTACCCAACAGTTAGAACATATTCAAGATTCGTTTTTCCAAGAGGGTATAGAATTTACTTGGGAGCTTGAAAATAATTCTGGTTTTCCATATAGAATTGAAAAAGAATTAAGAAATATTAATATAAAATTTAACAGCATAAACATAAGCACAGAAAATTTTAAAATTATATATCAACCTTGGAATATAAATCACATTATATTCAAAATTTCAAATAATATTAATTTATTTAATAATAATAAAAAAATTACTGTTACTAATTCTAACTTATTGGCTTCTTTTACTATAAATAAATATTTACAAAAAAAAATATCTATATCATCAAGTAATATAGGTTTTCATACCAATAAAAGTATATATGATTTTAATAAATTAGAGCTGCATTTTAAAACTAATGATAACGATGACTTACAATTTGCTATTCGAATAGATGAATTATCTATTCCACCATTATTTTTAGAAAAAAATACACTAAATAAATTATACATTACGGGAGAGGCAATAAAATATAAAAAAATAGATATAAATAATTATTATAAATGGCTTTCTAATGAAGGAGGTATAAATATTAATAATATTAATATAGATATTAATGAAACTAATATAGCAGGAAATGCTTTTTTACGCTTAGATAAAAATTTAGATATTCAAAGCTCTATCTCTATACACTCTAATAATTTTAATGATATTTTTACTCTTTTAGAACAGAATAATATGGTTTCTAAAAATACGCTAATAAAAGCAAATTTAATAATTAAAGCCATAGAAATAGCCTCAAAAACATCTAATAAGCAATCTATTTTTTCCATTAATATACGAAATGGTTATCTATTCCTTATGGGAATAAAATTACTAGAAATTCCAAATATAAGAGAATATTTATAGATTAATCCTGTTCTTCAGAGATAATTCCTTTTCTAATATCTCTAGTTTTTGAGAATAATTTCTCTAAAGCTTCTCCATCTTTCCATCTGATACTTTTTTGTAAAGCAGTTAAATCCTCAATAAACCTACCTAACATTTCTAAAACTGCATCACTATTATTTAAAAAAACATCTCGCCACATAACAGGATCAGAGGCTGCAATTCTAGTAAAATCTCTAAATCCACCTGCTGAATACTTTATAACTTCAGTCTTTAATTGATCTTCTAGATCTGTAACAGTTCCTACTATAGAATAAGCAACTAGATGAGGAATATGTGATGTTATAGCAAGGACTCTATCATGATATTCAGCATCCATTATAGCTACCTTCATTCCTGCTTGTTGCCAAATAAACTCTACCTTTTCTATGGCATTCTTAGATGTCTTTTCAGTTGGAGTTAGTATACACCATCTTCCTTTAAATAGACCTTCAAAACCAGAGTCAGGTCCTGAATTTTCCGTTCCTGCAATAGGATGCCCAGGAACAAAATGAACACCATTGGGTAACGCTATGCTTATCGAGTCTAAAATACCTTTTTTAATAGAACCAACGTCTGTAACTATAGCTCCGTTTTTTAGTGAGCTTGCAAATTCTTTTACCAGGCTGCTCATCGCACCTACAGGAACCCCTAGTATAATTAAGTCAGAATTTTCTACAGATTTTTTAACATCGTCATATATATAGTCAGCTATATTTAAGTCTTTAATTTTTAAAAGTGTTTCTTTTCTTCTAGAGTAAGCACATATTTCTTTAGCTAATGATTTTGATTTAAAAACTCTCGCTAAAGAAGAATTGATTAAACCAAACCCTATAAATGTAACTCTATTAAAAGTAAAAACATTATCCACCTTAAACTCCTTATTTAAAAACTGCATATGCGCCCATAATTTTTGGACTTTCTTCAAGGTTAAATTTACTATTTTCTATACTTTTTATTTTATCTTCTATTTCTTCTATAGAACTAGCTGTAGTTGAAAAAATAATTTTAGATTTACCATTTTCTATAATTTTTTCTGCTACAATATTATAATTCCTTAATAACAAGAATGAAGAATATTTTTTTACATCTTTTGATTGAATCTCTGATGTAAGTAAAACCATATTTTTAGCCGCATATTCTATATTCTGCTTGCCTAAAATTAATGCCTGAGGAACTCCATTATAATTTTCTGAAATACTTCCTATTACAAAAATATTCTCAAAATTCTTAAAATTTACCCACCAATGATTATCTTTATTTGGGTAAGGCAAAATTGTAATATTTATATTATTCTCATTTAATTTTTGCAAAGCCTCTAAAGCCGTTCTGACCTTTTCTTTTCTTATATCTGCACCAAAATGATTATTAACTATTTTATCCAAAGTAGAACTAAAACATACGGTTAGCTCTCCTTGCATACTAATATATGAAGATATCAAATTTCTCCATATGTTAATTAAGGACTTTACAGGTAAAGCACCTTTATGTCTTTGAATAACCCTTGTTAATATTTCATGTTCTCTTGATGGTCTATACACAATTAAGTTAGCTTCGTTAAATTTTTTCTTTTCTTCAACCACCAGTTCAACTCTCTCCGCCCTCTCAATTAATAAGTCATGGATTTTATTATCTATGCTATCTATTGTATTTCTAATATTTTGTAGTGTACTTTCAGGTTTAGAACTATTATCTATAGGTTTTTTAAGGGACATAACTTTATTCCAAAATTATTTAAAATATTAATTAATTATATATATATTATTAATATGAAAAAAACCATTGGCATGTAATAATTACAATTACTAAAACATATATTTTAATATTGAAACTAAAATAAAGAGAAAAAAAATTAATAATATTAAAGATAAAATACAAAAAATATTTGGCCCAATCAAGCTAAGCCTTGAAGGAGGACAAACATTAAAAGGAACAACCATAGCGTATAGTACTTGGGGAGCATTAAATACAGAAAAATCTAATGCTATACTAATATGCCATGCTTTAACAGGCGATCAATTTGTTACTGGAAAAAACCCTATTACAAATAGGAATGGTTGGTGGGAAAGTATAGTTGGACCAAACAAAATATTTGATACTAATAAGTATTTTATCATTTGTTCTAATGTTTTGGGAGGGTGCATGGGAACAACCGGTCCTTCATCTATAAATGAACAAGAAAATGTTCAATATGGAATGAAATTTCCTATTTTTACTATCAAAGATATGGTAAACTTACAGCTTGCATTAATTGACAGTCTAGAAATTGATCAATTATTTTCAGTAGTAGGAGGGTCTATGGGGGGAATGCAAGCCTTAGAATGGGCCTCTAGCTATCCAGAGAGAGTATATTCTGCCATACCTATAGCAACTTCTTATCGACACTCTGCACAAAACATTGCTTTTCATGAAGTAGGCAGGCAGGCCATTATGAATGACCCTAATTGGCAACAAGGTAATTACTATAATAAAGAGGTAAAACCACGGCATGGCTTATCTGTTGCTAGAATGATAGCTCATATTACTTACTTATCTGAGGGAGCATTTCAAGAAAAATTTGGAAGAGATATGCAAAGTAAAGTATTGTCATGGGGTTTTGACGCAGATTTTCAGGTAGAGAGCTATTTAAGACATCAAGGTATATCATTTGTTGATCGTTTTGATGCTAATAGTTACTTATATATAACAAGGGCAATGGATTATTTTGACCTTTCACACTCCTATGACGGTGATTTGTCCGCAGCATTTAAAAATACTAAGTGCAAAATAATGATAGTATCTTTTACAAGTGATTGGCTTTTTCCTAGTTCAGAAAGTTTAGCTATAGTAAAAGCATTAAATAAAACTGCAGCAGATGTAAGTTTTATAGAAGTGGCATCAGATAAAGGTCACGATAGTTTTCTATTAGAAGTAAAAGATTTTTATGAAATACTTAGTGGTTTTATTTCTGGTGCTGCTAGAAAAAAGGGAATATAGGTTGAATTTATGTTAAATCAATTAAATAAAAAATTAATATCTTCTCTCATAATGAATAATGCTAAGGTTTTAGATATTGGTTGTGGAAATGGAGAACTTCTATATCATTTAGAGAAAACAAAGAGTATTAACGGACAAGGAATAGAAATAAGTCCAAAAGGTGTAAAAGAATCTGTTTCAAAAGGGTTATCTGTTATTCAAGGTGACGCGGATATTGATCTGGTAAACTTTCCTGATAATACCTTTGACGTAGTAATTTTAAGCCATACTCTCCAAGCCACACATAAACCTAGAGAAGTATTAATTGAAATGCTTAGAATAGGCAAGAAGTGTATTATTTCTATACCTAATTTTGGCTATTGGAAATATAGAATCCAAATGCTATTTTTTGGTATAATGCCTATTACTAGAACATTATCAGAGCCTTGGTATTCTACACAAAACATTCATCTATGTACAATAAAAGATTTTATAAACATGTGTGAATCATTAAATGTTTCTATTAATGAAGCATTTAGAAACACTACTTATAGTATTAAGAAAATTAACAAACCAAATAGTTATATGAATAATTTGTTATCTATTGAAGGAATATTTGTATTATCAAATAATATAAATTAATTTATAGGCTTAAAGTATTCCTCTATAATCATGGCTATAATATTCATTAATTTATCTTGAAATTCAGGGTTAGTTAATTTATTTAAATCATTATTATTAGATATAAAACCCATTTCAATCAATACAGAAGGAATGTCCGGAGCCTTAAGTACTGCAAATCCTGCTTGTCTATGAGGTCGCCTTAAAAGATTAAACCCACTTCTTTTTAATTTTTCCACAAATAATTCTGCAAAATCTATTGAACTATTTTTTGTTTCACGTCTGCTAAGATCAATTAATATATCTGACACTGCTTTATCTAAAACATCTAAATCCAAGCCCGCAATTAAATCTGACTTATTTTCTCTATCTGCTAAAGCCTGAGATAATTTATCCGATGCTTTTTCAGATAAAGAATAAATACTTGTGCCACTAGTCCTCTTATTCTTAGTGGAATCAGCATGTATAGAAATAAAAAGGTCTGCAGATTTTTTCCTGGCAAACTTTACCCTATTTCTTAATCTTATATAATGATCAGATTTTCTAGTTAAGAAAACTGTAAAGTTTTTATTTTCAAGCTTTTTCTTTAAAATTTTTGCAGCTATTAAAGTAAGATGTTTTTCTTTAATATTTCTTCTGATGGCTCCTGGGTCTGCCCCTCCATGACCTGCATCAATAACAATTATTTTATTGTTAAAATTAGTACTATTAGAATTAATTGAATCAGTTGTTAAATCAATTAGTAATGTATTTGCTCCATTTTTTTTTATAATATTGTTTTTATTTAATTGAATTACAGCTACGTTTAAATCAAAAACTAATCTAGATGTATTATTTTTTTTAGAAGCTCTAATCTTTGTAATATATCTAAAATTAGAATTATTTTTAGATATATTATTAACATTTTTAATATCTAGAACTAATCTAGATGGGTTTTTTAAAATAAAAACATTTGATAACAAACTATTCTTACTATTAAGAATAAGACGTATATTATTACTTGATTCATAAGCAAATATATCTATATTTTCTGCGTATAAACAATTAGATAAAAACATAATTAATAAAATACTACTGTTAAAAATTATCAATTTAACGATTTTTAAAATATTAAACATCTGATCACCTTAAAATAAATATTTATTTATTTTAATAAGCTATTTTACAAAATGTGCACATTGTTATACACATATACAATATAAATATAAAACGAAGTAAATAAAAATATAATTAAAAAATAAAAAGTAATAATAGAATTTTAAAGAATTTTCTTACAGGGCATCATAATGATTTTACAAATACAAAATAGAAAAATCCAGAAGAATATATGGAAAGATAAAACCTATCAATCTCATTGTGATATTTTTTTTAAAAACATATGTCTGCAAATCTATAAGAGCAGATTATTAATTAATGCTAATAATGAATTAAAGATTTTAATAAGTAAGTTATTATTAGCTTGGAGTTATAGGATCAATGACAAAGCGTATGCTAATAGACGCCGAATACTTAGAAGAAACACGAGTAGTAGTTACTAATGATAATGAAATAGAAGATTTTGACCACGAGACCACAACAAAAAAGCAAAATAGAGGAAACTTATATTTAGCTAAGATTGCGCGGGTTGAACCTTCTCTTCAAGCAGCTTTTGTGGACTATGGTAATGAAAGACATGGGTTTCTGGCTTTCAGTGAGATACACCCAGATTATTTTCAAATTCCAATTGCTGATAAGGAAGAACTTTTAAAAGAGGAATCATCTCAGTTAGATGAACAGGAAAATGTTGATGAGAATGCAATAGATGCAGAAATTGATAGTTCAAACAATTCTGTAAAAAATAATCCACCTAAAAAATCAAATTTTTATCATAAATATAGAATTCAAGAAGTAATAAAAAAAGGCCAAATTCTTCTAGTGCAGGTTGCAAAAGAAGAGAGAGGTAATAAAGGAGCAGCTTTAACTACCTTTATATCTTTAGCCGGAAGATATTGTGTATTAATGACTAATACTATAAGAAAAGGTGGCATAAGCAGAAGAATAACTCATAGTAATGATCGCAAAAAACTACGATCTATAATAGAAGGCTTGAATATACCAACTAATATGGGAGTAATCATAAGAACTGCTGGTTCAAAAATGAATAAAGTAGAAATTAAACGAGATTATAATTTTTTAACCAAAACTTGGGAATCTATTAAAGCGCATACCTTAAAGTCAGTGGCACCAACTCTAATACATGAAGAAAATAATATAATAAAAAGAGGTATTAGGGACTTGTATACTGCTGAAGTTGAAGAAATTTTTGTACAAGGCGTTTCTGCATTTAAAGCAGCAAAAAGTTATATGAAAACCTTAATGCCTAGTAAAACTAAAATTATATTAGAATATAATGACAAAACACCTTTATTACAAAAATACAATATTGATACAAAACTAGAGAAAATGCATAGTCCAATTGCTACTCTTAAAAGTGGTGGTTATATTGTTATTAATCAAACTGAAGCTTTAGTTGCAGTAGATGTAAACTCAGGAAAAGCAACTAAGGAAAGAAATATAGAGGAAACTGCACTTCAAACAAATAAAGAGGCAGCTGAAGAATTAGCTATACAACTAAGACTTAGAGATCTTTCAGGTTTAATTGTAATAGATTTTATTGATATGTTATTAAGTAAAAATAATAGAATTATTGAAAATATATTAAAGCAAAGACTTCATACTGATAGAGCAAAAATACAAGTAGGAAACATATCTTCTTTTGGCCTTTTAGAAATGTCTAGACAAAGATTAAGGCCAAGTATTTATGAGGCAGACTTTATTACCTGTCATCATTGTTTAGGTCATGGAAGAATTAGATCTCTTGAATCTTTGACTCTAAAAGCCTTACACCAAATTGAAGAACAGGCAACTAACTTTAATGAAAAGTCTTTATCAATAAATATTCCTGAAAAAACAGCTATTCATATACTTAATAATAAAAGGAAAGAATTATCAAGTATTGAAGAAAAAAGAAATATTATAATTACGATAATACCAGATGTAAAACTAAATGATGAGGAAGATCCATTAGAAAAAATTAAGTCTATAAATAAAATTAACAATGATAATAAAGCTAATTATTTTAATAAAAATAAAAAAGATCTGAATAATAAAATTAAGCGACCAATAGCTAATAATAAATTTAAAACATATCCTAAAAATAAAAAAACTAAGCTACCAGTAGAGCAACTAGAAAATAAAGATATAGTAAAAACAGAAACAAAAGATATAGAAAATATTACAACTGAGAAAAATAATAATATTACTAAAAATGTGAGTAATGAAAAAAAGAAAAAAGAGAAAAAAAAGATAAATATAAATAAAAATATTTCTAGTTCTGTTGTAGATAATAAAAAACCTATAATTAAGACTAAAACGTCTACTATTTCAGATAAGATAGAAATTAAAGAAAAAAAGAAAAAAATAAAGATAGTTAAAACTAAAAGAAAAGGTCCTGCAAAAAAGGGATGGTGGAATAAAGATTAGTAATATTATTTAAATTTTTCTTTTTATCCAATTATCAATTCTTTTAGCTCCTTCAATGATTTCTTTATTACTTCCTGCGTAAGAAAACCTTATAAATTTATATCCTGATTTATAATCAAAATCTGTGCCAGGAGTCGAAGATACTCCTGCTTCTTTTAACAATTTTATTGCTAATTCTGTTGAGTTGTTCGTAACTTTTGATACATCTATGTATAAATAAAATGCTCCATCAGGTGGAGCATATTTAGAAAAACCCATATCTTCAAAAGCATTAATTAACAAGTCTCTATTACTTTTATAAATTAATACATTTTTATTTAACACATTATAATTATCAAAAGCTTTAACAGCTATTAATTGAGAAAATGTAGGAGGGCATAAAAACAAGGACATAGATAATTTCTCTATAATAGAGATTATATTTTTTGGCGCTATTAGCCATCCTAATCTCCAACCTGTCATGCAGAAAATTTTAGAAAAAGAGTTAATTATTATTGCATTTTTATTATATCGAAGAATAGTTTCTGATGGTTTGCCATATTCTATTCCATGATAAATTTCATCTGATATAATTGTTACATTATTTTCTTTGCCCCAATTTGCTATTTTTTTTAAAACATCACTTTTGATTACACTTCCTGTTGGGTTAGCTGGAGAAGCTATTACGAGACCTTTAATATTATTTCTAATATTTTTTAATTTTTCTAAAGTAGGTTGATAACTACTTTTAGTATCTCCTTCTATATAAACTATATCTATATTTAACGCCTTTAATGCATTTATATATGCAGGATAATATGGCGTCATTATTGCAACCTTATCTCCAGGATCAAATAAAGCTAATAATGCTAAAACAAATGCACCTGATGCACCAGCTGTAACTGCTACACATTCTGATTTTACCTTTTCTCCGTAATAATAATCATAATGACCAACTATTTTTTCTCTTAATTCAGGGATACCTATAGCTTCTGTATAACCAACTTTTTTCTCTTCAATAATTGTCTTAGCATATTTTAATATGTGCCTAGGTGTATTAAAACCAGGTTCCCCAACATCCATATGAATAATATCTTTGCCTTTAGATTTGAGTTTATTAGCTCTTGTCAACATATCTATCGCTAAGAATGGAGATATATTAGATCTCTTTGATTTTATAGTATTCATATTATTTTCGCTTATTTATAAAGAATTAATTATATATATAGCTTATTTTTATATATGATTTATATATACACGTATTTAAATAATTTTATATATAGGTTTTCATGATAAAAAATATAATTGTATTGTTTTTTAAATTCATTACATTCTATTTTAATCTAATATTTCTATTATTTTTATATACTATTATATCACAAAATAATGAACTTCATGCACAAAATTTAAATTTAATCCAAGATGCTGAAATAGAGAGAACTATTAGAAAATGGGTTGAACCTATATTTAAAGTTGCAGGCTTAAATTCTAAAGCAGTTAATATATATATTGTTGATGATAATAGTATTAATGCATTTGTTGCCGGTGGACAAAATATATTTATTAATACTGGTTTAATATTAAAAGCTAAAGAAGCTGATGCATTAATAGGGGTTTTAGCTCATGAAATTGGTCATATAGCTGGTGGACACTTAAATAGGACTATTAATTCTATTAATGATGCTAGAAATACTGTAACGATTGCAACAATTATTACTGCTGGATTGATGGCTGCAAGTTCGGCTGCAGGCTTGCACACCCCTGGAATTAGTAAATTAGTAACATTAGGACCAACTATTGCAGAAAGAAATTTTTATAAAAATTCTAGACAAAATGAAAAGTTTGCTGATGTTGCAGCGCTAAAATATATGCAATCTATTAATCGTTCATGTATTCCCCTTGCTAATTTATTAAATGATTTAGGTAAACAGGAATTACTTCATGAAAATAGGCAGGATCCTTATCTAAGGTCGCATCCTATTTCGCGAGAACGTATCATTGAAATAGTTGAAGCAAGCAAAAAAATAAAAAATAAAAATATTTATAAATCTCCAATAGATGACATTAATTACAAAAGAATTGTAGCAAAAATTATTGCTTTTACGAATAACCCAGGAAAAACATTATTATTATACCCTAAGAGTAATAAAGGTATTCACGCAAAGTATGCAAGGGCAATTGCTTATCTAAGAATGCCAGATTTAAATAAAGGTATTAAAGAAATAAATGATTTAATTAATAATAATATTGATGACCCATTTTTTCCGGAATTATTAGGACAAATGTTGTTTGAAAATGGAGAAATATATAAATCTATAAATGAATTACAAAAATCTGCAGATATGCTTCCTAATAATCCTATTATATTATTATCTTTATCAAGGTCTCAAATAGAATTTGGTGAAGAAAAAGAAAATAATGATGCGATAATTAATTTAAAAAATATTTTACAAATTATGCCAAAAAATATTGCCGCATGGAAACTCTTATCTATAGCTGAGGCTAGAAATAATAATATTGGTTTAGCTCAATTAGCTTCTGCAGAATCATCTTTTTTAAGAGGTGATTATAACTTAGCAATTCAATTTGCAAAAAAAGCAAGAATTTCTTTTAAAAAGAATGATCCTAGTGATATAAGAGCATTAGATATAATATTTTTTTCATACGAAAAAATTAATAAATTAGAGCCCAATTAAGATATTTTAAATAAAAATACTAGGATACTATTATGAATTATAACATCAGAAAACATATATCTGTATTAATTAAAATTATTTTTGCATATTTTATTTTTATGGAATGCTCTTTCTCTGAAGAAAGACTATCTAAACAAGAATTAGATAAAATAATGTATGAATACATTATGGAAAACCCACAAGTTATTTTAGATTCTGTTGATAAATTAAGAAAAAAAATGGAGGAAGATTCAAAATTAGATGAAGATTATTTAAAAGAAAATTTTATGCAATTTGCTAATAATCCTAAGATTCCCTATATGGGTTCTGATACTCCCAAAGTTATTATAATTGAATTTTTTGATTATAATTGTAGTTATTGTAAAAAATCATTGGATGCAGTAGCAGAATTATTAAGGACAGAATATGATTTAAAAATATCTTTTAGAGACTACCCCATTCTTGCACCATCTAGCAGAATAGCAGCTAAAGCTGCTTTAGCTGCTAAAAAACAAGGTAAATATTTTTCATTTCATTCAGCATTAATGAGTATGCAAGGTAATTTAAATGAAGATAAGATATTTACAATTGCTAATAACCTTGAGATGGACATAGAGAAATTAAAAATTGATATGCAAAAAGATGAAATAGAAGAAATAATTGAGAACAATGAATCCTTGGCAAGAAAACTTAACATAAGAGGAACTCCAACATTTATTATTAACGGGAAATTATACGCAGGAGCATTAGATTTGAAAAAACTCAGACAAATAATTAATAATAGCTTACAAGATAGCTAGTAATATTATAAAGGATAAAAATGTTTAACAACTTAGGTACCATATTATCTACTAAATTATTCGGCAAAAATATTGGTAAGGATAGTTTCAATAACTTTTATTATATAAGCAAAAATAAAAAAAATAAAAAAAGGTGGGTTATATATTATAAAAATAATGATGCTTCATCTGTTTCTCCTGAATGGCAATCTTGGCTAACTAGCACCTCTGATGAAATTCCTAATAAAGAAAATACTTTTCGCCATCAATGGCAAATAGAGCATCAGCCTAATTTAACAGGACTTGATAATTTATATCTTAAATCCAACATAAATTTACAAAATAATAATAAATACTATTCATCCTGGGTTCCAATAAAAGGAGTAAAAAATATTGACGGATGATGAAAAAAAAATTCTTCCAAAAATATGGAAAGGTTCAAATAATGAAGCTATTTCATGCAGTGAAAAGATTAAATTACTGAATGAAAATATTATTGAAATAAAAAGAATGGCAGATGATGCGATAGAAGACGCTATTTTAATGGGTGCTGATGAAAATCAAGTTATAGAAACTATAATTCAATCTTTGAAAGAGAGCGTTTAATTTTTAAATTAAATATGATACTAAAAATTATTATAATTAATTTAATATGTATTTTTTTATCTTATGGCGCTAACTCAGATAACCAAGTAATAACTATTTTAAAGATAATAGATAAAGTATCCGGAAAATCGTATATTCATGAAATTTATAAGGATAAAGTATTAAACTTTAGAAATATAAATATATCTTCTAGCCAATGCATTGTGGATGAAGAAAATAATAAGAATTATGCGGCTTTTATTAATCTTAAAGAAAGTAATAAAGATAAATATATATTTAAAGGTTGGATTTTATCAAAAAAAATAAGTTTTTCTCAGGTTTCTCACCCTGTCTATAGTATAAAACTAATCAAATGTTTATAAATTAAATATTAATAATTATTAGATTTTGGATATAGTTTAATATTAAGTTCCCCAGGAGGTCCTATACTAAAAAAATTCGCATCTAT
>Ga0209089_10003372_pt1 | contig 13643 bp, 15 predicted proteins | sample ArcticOcean_MG_C_FD_187431 | JGI IMG/M metagenome (GOLD analysis project Ga0209089, IMG submission 187431) | Marine microbial communities from western Arctic Ocean - ArcticOcean_MG_CB2_150 (SPAdes) (version 2) | ecosystem: Environmental > Aquatic > Marine > Oceanic | place: Arctic Ocean: Canada...
TGGAATAGCTGGAAAGATAATCTATTAAAAGTAGTTTATGATGAAACTTTAATGGAAATTAATGGAGGAGGGGATCAAAAATCAAGGGTAATTAGAGAGGAAAGAGCTAGAAGAAAATTAAGAGAGCCTTTAGTCAGTTGGACTGAGCAAGAGTTTCATAATTATGTAAATAGGTTTTATCCATATTATTGGACTAATATAAATTCTGACGTACACTTGCATCATGCAAATTTAATTACAGATGCAGATAAAGCAAATTTAAAACTTAAGATTTCTGTTGAACCTTTAGACGATCAAGGTGTAACGGAGGTTTCAATTTATACCCAAGATCATTTAGGCTTGTTTGCTAGAACCTGTGCTGGATTAGCCTTAGCAGGGACTTCTGTTCAAGATGCACGAATAGTAACAACTAAAGATGGAATGACTGTTAATACTTTTCTAGTTAGGTCTGCAGATGCTTCTTCTATTATAGATCAGAAAAACAGAGTAAATATCCTTATAGAAACTATTAGGAAAACAATATCAGAGGAAAGAAGCCCTAAAGTATTAATTAAAGAATTTAAAAGTATACAAATTCTTTCTAGACGAGATTCTTTTGTAATTGAACCGCGTGTATTAATAGATAATTTATCTTCAAGATCACATACAGTTATAGAAATAAATTCAAAAGATAAAATAGGTTTATTACATACATTAGCTAGTGAATTTTTCTTAATGGGATTGCATATATCTACAGCTAGAATAAGTACATATGGAGTTAGAGCGGTAGATGTATTTTATGTGAAGAATCTGACAGGTGGAAAAATTATAGAAGAAAATAAAATTAATATAATAAAATCTAAGTTAATGAGTGTTATAAATGAAAAAAATGATGATAGTATTAAAGCTTTAGAAAAAATATAATGTTTCTTTTTAATAAATTATCAAATCTTTATAAATCTAGTGTAGTTGTGAGTGCATGGACTTTGTTGAGCAGAGTAATGGGCTTTATTCGAGACATTTTATTTGCATCTATTTTGGGGTCAGGGCCAGTTGCGGACGCATTTTTGATTGCTTTTAGAATACCTAATCTTTTTAGAAGGTTTTTTGCAGAAGGAGCATTTTCTGCGGCATTTATTCCTCTGTTATCAGAACAGAATGAAAAATACGGCATTCAAGCAGGAATATTATTTACATCTAAAATAGCTTCTATTTTATTAGTTTTTATTGTACCTTTAATTGTTTTATCAGAAATTTTTATGCCAAATATAATTTATTTAATTGCACCAGGTTTTGTGGATGATGTTATTAGATTTGAACTGGCTATACCATATGCAAAAATCATTTTTCCGTATTTAATATTTATTATTTTTACTGCTCTTTTTGCAGCTTCTTTAAATACTAATGGTAAGTTTTGGTCTGGAGCAGCAGCCCCTGTTATTTTAAATATTTTTTTGATTATAGCTCTTATGATGTCTAGATATCTTGCAAGTGATGTTGGTATCATTCTGTCCTGGGCAGTTTTAATAGCTGGAATATTTCAAATGCTCTTTTTGGCTTGGGCAAATCATAAAAATGGATTAGCATTTAGTATTTCTGCTCCAAAAATTGATAATGATATAAAACTATTTATAAAAAGATTTTTACCTGGAGCATTTGGTGCAGGAGTTACCCAGATCAATTTACTTGTAGCATCTATTTTTGCTAGTCAAATACCAGGTGCAATATCTTGGTTATATTATTCAGATAGGGTTGCACAATTACCCCTAGGCATAATAGGCATAGCAATAGGAACGGTGCTTCTTCCGGATTTAGCAAAAAAAATTAGTTTAGGTGAAACTAAAAAACAAAATTTGGTTCAGGAAAGGGCAATTTTATTGGCGATCCTGTTTTCACTTCCTTCTGCCGTTGCCCTTATCTTCTTATCTAACCTAGTAATAACCACACTATTTGGATATGGCGTTTTTATAGAATCTGATATAATTGCAACCTCTAGCGCATTAAATGTATATGCTCTAGCTATACCTGCATTTATGATGATTAAAGTTCTTTTACCTAATTTTTTTGCAAGAAAGGATACAAAAACACCTGTTAAAATAGCTGCTTTTTGTGCACTTATAAACATTATACTATCCTGGTATTTAATGAATAGAATAGGATATATAGGGATTGCTATCTCGCTATGTATTGCCGGTTACTTAAATGCTTCTTTATTATTTTTTATTATAATAAAAAGACGTTTTTATATTTTATCGAGTTTATTTTTTATAGCTTTTGTAAAAATTATATTAGCAACTATTTTTATGTTATTAGCTTTGTTTATATTAAATAGCTTATTCTTAAATATTAATTTAACATTTATAAAGTTTATAAATATATTTCAGTTGTTATCATTTATAGTGTTGGGGGTTGTTACATTCTTTTCTTTTAGTTATGTATTAGGAATTAAAAAATATTTTACTTCGAAAAACATATTAAATAATAATAAATAGTATTTTATATAAATAGTATTAGTTTTATAGTCTTTTTATATAACTTAATTATGAGGTGAATAATGGGAAGAGTTTTTTCTGGAGTACAACCCACAGGTAATTTGCATCTAGGTAATTATCTAGGAGCTATAAAAAATTTTGTATCATTACAAAACGAACATGAATGTATATATTGTGTGGTTGATATGCACTCAATTACTGTAAAGCAAGACCCAAAAACTTTAAAAAATTCTATTTTAGAAGTTGCAGCTGCATTTGTTGCAGCCGGAATAAAACCAGAAGAATCGATTATATTTGCCCAGTCGCAAGTTTCAGCTCATGCAGAGTTAGCATGGATTTTTAATTGTGTGGCGCGTTTAGGATGGCTAAATAGAATGACACAATTTAAAGAAAAAGCTGGGAAAAATAGAGAAAATGCTTCTGCAGGCTTATATACTTATCCAGTCTTAATGGCTGCTGATATTCTAGCATATCATGCAACGCATGTGCCTGTTGGTGACGATCAAAGGCAACATCTTGAATTAGTAAGAGATATAGCCCAAAAATTTAATAATGATTTTAATATGGATTATTTTCCGATTACTAAACCAGTAATTATGGGTGCAGCAACCAGGGTTATGAGTTTAAGAGATGGAAAAAATAAAATGTCTAAGTCTGATATATCAGATTATTCCAGATTAAATTTAACTGATAGCGCTGATGATATTTCAAATAAAATAAGAAAAGCTAAAACAGATCCTCTTCCTTTGCCCGGTACGGATTCTTTAGACACTGAAGGAAATTTTAAAGAAGAAATTATTCTTACTAGGCCTGAAGCAGTTAATTTATTAAATATTTATTCTGCATTATCGAATGAAAATACAAAAAAAGTAGTAGAGAGGTTTGCGGATAACCAGTTCTCTACTTTTAAGAATGAACTTAATGAGCTTGCAGTTGATTCATTAGGCCCTATTAATCAGGAAATGCGAAAATTACTTGAGGATAAAACCTATCTTGAAAGTATTTTAAAAGATGGAGGAGATAGGGCAAATATTTTAGCTCAACCTATTATAACAACAGTGAAAGATATTGTTGGGTTTTATTAATATATGGAAATTTATTTACCAATAGCGGGTCTACCCATTAATTTTTTTATTTTAATGTGTCTCGGTTTGGTTGTTGGTTTTTTGTCGGGAATGTTTGGGGTCGGTGGAGGTTTTCTAATGACGCCAATGTTAATTTTAATGGGGATACCTCCAGCTGTTGCCGTAGCATCTGAAGCAAACCATATTTTGGCTGCGTCAGTCTCTGGTTTTTTGGCTCATATGAGACGAGCTAACGTTGATTTCTTAATGGGGTTTGTCCTGCTGGTTGGAGGAGTTATAGGAAGTATAATTGGGGTTTTTCTATTAAAATATTTATTAAGCATAGGACAAGAAAAAGTATTTATTTCTTTATCTTATATTACTATTCTAGCCTTTGTTGGTTTTTGGATGTTAGCAGAGAGTATAAATTCTTTTAAAAAACAATCTAAAGGCACAAGAAATAAATTACATGAACATATATGGTTACATGGTTTACCCTTTAAAATAAAGTTTAGGAAGTCACATTTGTATATTAGTATATTGCCACCAATATTTATAGGTTTATTGGTGGGAATATTGTCTTCTATAATGGGAGTAGGTGGAGGCTTTATTTTAATCCCTGCAATGATTTATATTCTTGGAATGCCCACACAGGTTGTAATTGGAACTTCATTATTGCAAATAGTTTTTGTTACCACAGTATCTACTATTATGCATTCATATATTAATCAGACAGTAGATGTTGTCTTATCTTCTTTGTTGTTGATTGGTGCCGTTATAGGAGCACAAATTGGAACAAGAACTATGGTGCTTTTAAGAGGTGAACAAATTAGGTTTTTGCTAGCTGTTATAATAATAATAGTAGCGATTGTTTTAATAGGAGAAATTTTAGTTACGCCAGAAGAAGCTTTTATTATAGAAAAGTATGAGGATTACTAATGAAAATCTTCTTATATTTTGTATTTATTATATTTCTTATAAGTAAATCTTATGCTAGAGATTCTTTATTATCAGAAGTTATAAATGATAATATTAATATTACAGCATCTTTTAGTGGTGCAAAAATTATGGTTTATGGAGCTATTGATCCTAAGTTTTATCAAGATTCATCTATTATAATTACTGTATTAGGGCCGCATTCAAAACTAAAAATTAGTAAAAAGAAAAAATATTTTGGTGTATGGTTGGTTAGTACAAATAATAGCGAATTTGTAAATGCTCCTGGTTATTATGCAATAGCTACAAGTAATAATAATTTTATTAACACCGATAGTGCTTTTTTTAAAAAAAATCAAATTGGCTGGGAAAATATACAAATTAATATTGCTAATAACAGTAAAAGCTTAAAAAAAGAAAAAGAGAGCTATAAAAATATTTTAAAAATATTTTATGAAAAAAGGAATCTGCTAATGATAGAAAAAACAACTATTAATATATTAGGAGACACATTGTTTCGGGCAGATTTTGATTTGCCAGCTATTACTCCAATAGGAGAATATCAAGTCAATACTTTTTTAATTAATAAGAAAGGAACATTAATAGCTTCTTGGAAAAATAATGTTGAAATTTCAAAAGATGGAATGGGGGCATATTTGTATGATTATTCAAAAAAGCATTCTTTTTTATATGGATTATTTGCGGCTTTAGGTGCAATATTATTAGGTTTTACGGCAAGTGAAATTTTTAGAAGAATATGAAAGGTAGATAATATTGGAACATATTCCAGGTCAGGTTAAATTTTTAGTATGTGTTGATGCCTCTGAAGAATGTAAGACGGCTCTTAAATTTGCTTGTATGCGAGCTAAGAATTCTAACGGTTTAGTAGTTATATTATATATTATTACACCAAATGACATACAACATTTTGCAGGGGTAGAGAAGGTTATGGAAAGAGAGGCAGAAGAAGAGGCAAATAGGATTTTATCTGAATTACAGGCCAACACATTGCAAGAGTTCGCAATTGAAATTGAGGCTATAATTTCTTATGGAACTAAGTATAATTGTATAGTAGATTTGATTAATGAAGATAAAACAATTAGTATACTAGTTCTAGGAGCGGCACCAGAAGGTAAGGGTACCAATGAATTAATTAATAAGTTTGCTACAGGGCTAACTAGTAGTATACATATTCCATTAACTATAGTGCCAGGAAATTTAAATAGTAACGATCTTGAAAAAATAACTTAGAAATAAATAAGGAAATAATATGTTTATTCAGACAGAATTAACACCAAACCCTAAGACAGTAAAATTTATTCCTGGAAAGGAAGTCTCTCCTAAAAAAAGTGTTTCATATAAAGACCTATTAGAAGCAGAAAATTCACCACTTGCTAAAAAACTTTTTCTAATAGATGGAATTGATTCTGTTTTTCTTGGTTCAGATTTTATTTCTATAACAAAAACAGATAATTTTGAGTGGCAAGTACTAAAACCATTAATTCTAAGTCAGGTTATGCAACATTATATGTCAGATGAAAATGTTATTGATGAAATTAAAGAAACAATACCTGTTGAGGTTAATGCAGAAGATAAAGATATAGCAATACAAATAGAAGAGTTATTAGAGACTAGGGTAAGGCCTTCTGTCGCTGGGCATGGAGGTGATATAGTTTTTCATGGTTATTCTGATGGTGTTGTAGAATTAGAAATGAAGGGGGCTTGTTCTGGGTGTCCATCTTCTTTGGCCACTTTAAAAACGGGTGTAGAAAATATGTTAAAGCATTATATTCCTGAAATTATGGAAGTAAAAGAAGTATTATAACTATTTTTAATTATCAACCCAATATAATGCACCGCGCCATAAAAGCCTATTATTTGAATCTTTAGAGATACAATTTATTCTTGCTTTTAAACCATTAAATTTTTTAGTCCTTACTTCTATTCTGTTTTCATTTACAATGATCACCTCAGCTTTATTATTATTATTGGTATAACAGTTTGGAATGTGCTTTTTATTTAATAAAGTAAATCCATATAAAGGAGGGTTATTATAAAGGGTATTGTTTTCAGGCAATATATTAGTGATCTCAAGAGGAAGGGTATCTAGAATAGTTTTTAATCTTTCAATATTTGAAAATTTTCCAGAAATATTGAAGCGAGGAAGTTTGTACATTTGCATATTTAGGCTAACTGGGCCTGAGGTATCACCAAAAGCTATTTTTATATTATTCTTTTTCAAAATTTTGATTTCTTCTTCAGACCAAATACCTAATTTGTATTGATAGCTAATTGGGTCTATAGCTAAATTATTTTTATATAATTTTATTGCATTTTTAATTTTTTTAGGTGTGCTTCTAATACCAATTTCTATTCCATTATTACTAAGAATATTTATATCTTTCCAAGTCATATTATTAGCACTATTGCTAATTAAATGGGGATCAATAAATAAGGTAAAAGGGAATGATATCTTTGCCAGTAAAGGCCATACAGTATTAATAATTTCTTTTTTATTGCTAGTAATAGTTATGGCCACGGCGTAGTTAGGCAAAATTTTTGAAGATACTGCAGCATCTATAATAGTATTAGTTGTCAGCACATAATATTTCTTGTTATTAAGTATTTTAATATGGTCATTTAGTATATTTAAATTTAAATTTTTATTAGAAAAACTCTCATAAGATATAACAACTATGTTAGCTAAACTTAGTTTTGTGATTAAGCTACTAAAATAAAACAAAGAAATAAAAAAAGTAATTTTTAAAATAATATTCATAATAATCTTCTTTATTTAGCCATTATATTAGTTTGTGATTCTTTATCGCTAATTAATGGCCATTGTTTGCTATTATGTAATTGATAGTGCCACCATTCATTTTTATAAAAATCCCAACCAGATGTTGTCATTATTCCTAGAAGGATGATTCTATTTTTTTGAGCAGTGACTGATATGGTAGTATTGCCATGATATGATTCTTTGTATAAATGATCAAAGTTTGTTCCCATATTAAGAATTTTATCATTTTTCATTAAAGTTAAATCAATGGCTATACCTCGGGAATGGGGAGAGCCTATATAGGGAGGGGTAATAAAATTTTTATTTGGACAAAAATTCCATAAAATTTCTTGAGCTTCTTTTGGTCTAAAAGTATCATAAATTTTAAATTTATAACCTAAGGTTTTAGCTAAGAAAATAGCTGATAATAGTTTTGGTAATGCATCTTCATGAAGATAACATTTACTTTTTAGATATATTTTATTTCCTGTAAAGTTATTACTTTTTGCATACAAGAGTTCTATATTTACATCATATTTGTCTTCTGTAATTTCAATTAGTTTCATACTTTCCCTTTTTATAATTTATAAAGAAGACTATAACAGATTATATAGATATAAATTTATTAAGTAAATCATTGAGGACATGTGTTTGAATTTTATGGCTTTAGATCTTTCTTTAAATCACCTAATTATATTATTAGCTGATAGTAATAAGATATATTATAAAATCAAAACTCCAGTTAAAAGAGACCGTGCTGGGGTATTATTTAACAATTTGCAAAATATTATTAATGAAATAAATTTTGATTTGCATTCCTTAGATCTTTTATTTTCCACAGTTGGCCCTGGTAATTTTAATGGAATAAGAGTTTCTTTATCTACAATTAAAGGGTTCTCAATTTCTAATAATACTCAAATTGCGGGTTTATCTTCCTTAGAAGCGTTAAGTAGAAGTTTTTTAAATAGTAATAATAAATATATTTGTTCTATTATTAAGGCTTCGCCTGACTTTTATTATATTGAGTGGTTTAATCAAACTAATAAGTCTATTGTGGCTCCCACAATAATAAACATTAATGAAAAAATTGAATTGCCAGTTTCAATTAATGATATTGTTTTAGCAGGAAATGATGTTGAATTAATAGCTAAGAGTCTTAATTTTCAAGGAGAAATGTATAATATAGACAGCCCTTCGCCTGAAAGTTTATTTTTATTAGCTAAGGAAGCAATAATAAGTAATCATTATATTGAGCCAAACCCAAAATATCTTAGAGAGGTAAATGCAAAGAAGCCATCTTTATGGAAAAATACTCCGATCGTAAAATAAATGACAAATAATATCTATATTTTAAAAACAATTGATGAAGAAATTATAAATAAATTAGTGAGTATTTATTTTTCAGCTTTTAATAAATTTAATTTTAGAAATTGGGAACCACAGGACTTCATTGATTTAATAAATAATAGGTCAAGTATATTTTACTCTCTTTCTAAGAATAAAATAATTGGTTTTGCGGTAGTAAGCTTTAATGAAGAGTTTTCTGAAATCATTACAATAGCAGTTAAAAGTCAACATCAAAGAAAAAAAATAGGTAAAAATTTGCTACATTATATTATGAGCAACTCAGATTTTGAGGGAAATTTTGTTTTAGATGTCGCAGTAATTAATACTAATGCGATTAAATTTTATAAAAAATTTGGGTTTAAAAAAATTGCTCAACGTAAGAACTATTATTTAATTTGTAATGGAGATAATGCAGGACAAAGAATAGATGCAGTAGTTATGCAATTTTTATTAAGGTAAATTATTTTTCAACAATAATATAGAATATTTCTTTATTTATATCTTTGATTGTTATGATTTTATGGTTTAGTTCGTTTAAAGATTTAGGTACATTAGTTTTAGCTTCTTGACTATTATATATTACTTTTATTCTTTCTCCTGCTTTAATTTTTTCAATTGCAAGTTTGGTTTTTACAAATGTCATAGGGCAGATCTCATCCAAAAGGTCAATTTCTTTAATACTGTTTTTATTCATATCAAGTACCTATTATTAATTTTTTTATACTTTTATTAAATTTAATGATAAATATAAGGTATTGTATTATAATAAAAAGAACAATAATTCTATTAGAATTGGAATATTAATATGGCAACTTCTACAATAGAAATTATGTGTACCTCTAAAGGCATTAAGTTAACTCATCAAAGAAGAGTTATTGCAAAGATATTATCTAAATCTGATGACCATCCTGATGCAAATATGGTTTATAAAAGATCTTCAAAAATAGATTCTAAAATAAGTATGGCAACAGTTTATAGAACAATGAAATTATTTGAAGACACAAATATAATTGAAGTCAGAGATTTTGGTGATGGAAGATCTCGATATGAAATATTTAGTAATGAACATCATGATCATTTAATTGATATAGAAACAGGAGCTGTAATAGAATTTGTAAACAATGAAATAGAGAAATTACAGTATAAAGTTGCTAAAGAACTTGGCTATGAATTAACGGGACATAGACTTGAATTATATGGAAAAAAAAAAATTAAATTGTAATATAAGTTAATATACTTATATTCTATTATATTTTAAGTTACTAGGATTTATTATGGCTGCAGCAGAAGAATTTTTTAAAACGATAGAACCTGTTCATTCAGGCAATCTAGAAGTGCGTTTAGCGGAAAATAGTGAAGAAATAGATGCGGCACAGGCTTTAAGATACAAAGTTTTTTATGATGAAATGGCTGCTAAACCTAATAATAAAATGTTAAATGCCAAAAGAGACTATGATCGCTTTGATGAATATTGGGACCATTTATTGGTTTTAGATCATTCAAAAAATAAAATTATAGATAAAGTAGTTGGAACCTATCGCTTAAATAGAAAAAGCCAAGCTCTAAATAATGAAGGTTTTTATTCTTCTGAGGAATATGATATTAAGGGTTTATTAAATTTTCCTGGAGAAATATTAGAATTAGGTCGTTCTTGTGTAGATTTACAATATAGAAACGGTCAAACTATGCAGTTATTATGGAGAGGGATAGCTAACTATGTATTTTTTTATGATATAAAGATTATGTTTGGTTGTGCTAGTTTCCCAGAAGTTTCTCAAAAATTAATTAAACTGCCTCTATCTTATTTACACCATTATCATCTGGCACCAAAAGAAATTAGACCTGTGGCTCTCCCTGAGAGATATATAAATATGAATTTGTTATCTAAAGAAGTGATTAATATAAAAGAGGCTAGACGTTCAATTCCTCCATTAGTTAAGGGCTACTTAAGAGTAGGTGCTTATATTGGTGAGGGGGCGGTTTTAGATAAACAATTTGGAACAACCGATATAGTGATAGTTCTTAAAACAGAGCAAGTTACCCGAAGATACAGATCACATTATGAATTAGATAAATCGGATATAACTATATTGTGAAAATATTAATTTTTTTACAATATTTTTTCATTTATTTAAGGTGTTTAACTAGACTATTATTATTGTTAGTTTGGCTTTTATTATCATTAATTACTTTTATTATATTTAGGGCTTTAAATATTAAAATATGCAAAAGTATTCCAAGGTATTTTCATATAGGTTTTTTAAAAATTTTGAATTTTAAGATTCATTTAGTAGGAAATATTCATACAGAGAAGCCAGGTTTATTGATTTCAAACCATGCATCTTGGATAGATATTTCTATTTTATCCTCTTTAACTAATATAAGTTTTATAGCTAAAGCAGAAGTTGCTAAATGGCCATTATTTGGTTTTTTAGCTAGACTACAAGATACTTTTTTTGTAGAGAGAAGGTCTATAAAAGCAGCTGAACAAAAAGCAGAGATTAATAATATTTTATTGAAAGGTAAAAGGCTTGTTTTGTTCCCTGAAGGCACTTCTTCAGATGGGAATAGGGTATTAAAATTTAAGTCCTCTTTATTCTCTGTTGTAGAAAATAAAATAGAAAATTCTGAAAATTACTTAATACAAGCAGTTACTATTTGTTATAAAGGGGTTAATGGTTTGCCTATGTCAAGAAGTGAAAGGCCATTTATATCTTGGTGGGGTAACATGGGCTTAATGAAGCATTTGTGGAATATTTTAACTTTAAATAGTGTGGATATTTTAGTGATAGCCCATCAACCTCTAGAAAACACATATGATAGAAAAACCTTATCAAAATTAGCGTGGCTGCAAATTTCTCATGGTCTGGGTTTAGCCCTATCTGGAAGACCTAGATCATTGAATTATAAGGAATCCATATTTGAAGCAATTGGATGATATAATAAATTTTGTTAAAGTTATTTTTTTTAAATTTTAAGGTTCGTTAATTTGGTATGAAAAAAATTTATATTAAAACGTTCGGGTGTCAGATGAATGTCTATGACTCAGAAAGAATGTATGAGTTAATGCAACCTCATGGTTATACAACAACAAATAATTACGATGATGCCGATTTAGTGATTTTAAACACATGTCATATAAGAGAAAAAGCTGCAGAAAAAATATATTCAGAGTTAGGAAGAATAGTCCCTCATAAAATTAATTCAGATAAACAAGGAAAAAAATTAAATATTGTTGTCGCTGGGTGTGTTGCTCAGGCTGAGGGTAAAGAAATTATTATTCGACAACCAATGGTTGATATTGTTGTTGGCCCCCAAACATATCATCGTCTTCCAGAATTATTAAATACAATATCAAATACATCAAGAAGAATAGTAGATACAGACTTTCCAATTGAAAATAAATTTGATGAATTACAAAAGGCAAGAATTAATAATAATTCAGTTGCATTTTTAAGTATTCAAGAAGGGTGTGATAAGTTTTGTAGTTTTTGTGTTGTTCCTTATACGAGAGGAGCTGAGTATTCCAGGTCCGTAAATGCTATAATTTTAGAAGCTAAAAATTTAATTAAACATGGAGCAAAAGAAATTTGTTTATTAGGGCAAAATGTAAATTCTTATCATGGTGAATATAATAATAAAACTTATTCATTAGATAAACTTATTATGGAGATTGCTAATTTAGAAAACATAAAAAGAATTCGTTATATGACATCTCATCCTGCAGATATGACTGATGGTTTGATAAAAGCACATGGAGAAGTAGCAGTTTTAATGCCATATTTACACCTTCCTGTTCAATCTGGAGATGATAAAGTGCTAAAAGCTATGAATAGAAAATATAGTTCACTAGAGTATTTGCATATAATTGAAAAATTACGACATGCTCGACCTGATATAGCATTTTCTTCGGATTTTATAGTAGGCTTTCCTGGAGAAACAGACCAGGCATTTGAAAACACTTTAAAATTAGTAGAAAAGGTAAATTATTCACAAGCATATTCTTTTAAATACTCTAGAAGGCCTGGGACTCCAGGCTCCATTATGACAGAACATGTCGCTGAAGTTATAAAGAAAGTGCGGCTTTCTGCTTTACAAGAAATTTTGAATACGCAACAATTAGACTTTAATAGCACTTTTATTGGTAAAAGTTTGGATGTTTTAATAGAAAGAAGAAGAAAAGATAAGCAATTAGTTGGAAAAAGCCCATATATGCAGGCCGTCCATATATTAGAAGGTCAATATGAAATAGGAGATATATTAAAAACAAAAGTATTAGCAGCGGATAAAAATAGTCTAAAAGGAGACTCTATTCAATTATTAGCTGGAGCTAATAATTGAAGGACACGCAAAATACCCGAGACAAAAATATAGTAATTTCTTTTAACAGCGAAGAACTAATTCCTGATTTATTTGGCCAGTTTGATAAAAATTTACGTAGAATAGAGTCTTTATTAAAGGTTAATTTGCATGGAAGAGGAAAAAATGTTTCTATTTCTGGTGATAAAGTACATTTAGCTAAGAATGTTCTAAATGACTTATATGGGCAGCTTAAGAAAGGTTTTGACATTGGTTTTGAGGAAGTAGATGCTAGTATTAGAATGAATAGTGTAGAAAATAATTTTTTAAATAAAACGGAAGCTGATATTACTCTTATTCGAACAGTGAAAAAAACAGTCCGAGCTAGAACTCATACGCAAAACCAATATATTCATGCATTAAATATTTCAGAATTAACGTTTGGAGTGGGTCCGGCCGGTACTGGTAAAACATATTTACCAGTTGCACATGCAGTAGAATTATTGGAAAAAGAGGAGGTTTCAAAGATAATTTTGTCTCGTCCTGCAGTTGAAGCAGGTGAAAAACTAGGATTTTTGCCAGGGGATTTAAAAGATAAAGTTGATCCATATTTAAGGCCACTTTATGATGCGCTTGAAGATGTATTATCCTTTAAAAAGATAGAAAAATATATGGAAACTGGTGTTATAGAAATTGCTCCTCTGGCTTTTATGCGAGGAAGAACTTTATCAAATGCTTATATTATTT
>Ga0209089_10003393_pt1 | contig 13593 bp, 14 predicted proteins | sample ArcticOcean_MG_C_FD_187431 | JGI IMG/M metagenome (GOLD analysis project Ga0209089, IMG submission 187431) | Marine microbial communities from western Arctic Ocean - ArcticOcean_MG_CB2_150 (SPAdes) (version 2) | ecosystem: Environmental > Aquatic > Marine > Oceanic | place: Arctic Ocean: Canada...
TCAGTCCTTTGACTAGGTTGTTATCATCTATTATAGGTAATTTTTCAATCCTATTCTTTTTGAGAATTTCTTTTGATTTTTCCAAATCAATACCTTGTTTTGCAGTAACAACATCTTTTGTCATTAGATCCCTAACTAACTTAGAACAATCAAGTGGTTCAAATAAGACATCTCGCTCAGTCAAAATTCCTACTAGTTTGGAGTTGGAATCAACAACTAAAAGACCAGATACTTGCTTTTCATTCATTGTGATTAAAGCATTTTGAATAGTTTGTTCAGTATTAATTGTATATGGGTTTTCTATCATTACACTTCCGGAACGCTTGACTTTTAGAACTTCATTTACTTCTTCTTGAATTGTCAGAAATCTATGTATGATTCCTATACCACCCTCACGAGCAATAGTTACCGCCATTGATGCCTCCGTAACTGTATCCATGTTGGCACTGATTAACGGAATATTTATCGAAATGTTTCTAGAAAGCTGTGTTGAAAGATCTGTCTGAGAACGGCTTGTCACATCTGAAAATTTGGGTACAAGAAGAACATCATCAAACGTCAATCCTTCTCGTATATTCAAACGAACCTCCTACACTAGAAAAAAAAACTGTTATAAGCCTTTCTTGCCATTATGACATCTTTTGAGCTGTTATGATTGCTTCCTTTGTTTCTGCTACATTATGAGTACGAATTATGTTTGCTCCATTTAAGACACATACCACCTCAGCTGCTAATGATCCAGCGAGCCTATCAGATGGATTTTCTTTTTTCAAAATTTCACCAATGAATGATTTGTTTGAAACTGATACAAGAAGTGGCATATTCAATTTGATTGATCGTAAATTTTCCAAAATCAACAAATCCCTTTTGGCCCAATTTGAATTAATCTTTGTAAAAAAAGAATTTTTACCTTTTTTCCTGAAAAATCCTATGGCAGGATCTAAAACAATTTTCGTTCTAGGAATTTTTGCTGATTTTGCCATTTCCAAACTTGTTTTCAACAACTGTTTTGTTTCCAGCAGCTGATTGCCTGTAATGATTTTTTTACTATATGCACATAAAATAAGCGATGGGCTGTATCTTTCAATTATCTTTAACATGTCTGGATCGTATTTCAAACCAGTAACATCATTGATTATATTAACTCCTAACTCTAAAGCCTCTTTTGCCACTGCAGATCTACATGTATCAACAGAAATCGGCAAGTTAGTTGTCTGTTGAATTATCTTAACTGCATTAACGATACGATTAGCCTCAGTTTTTTCTGAAACCATTGTTGAAAGGTATGGCGCAGTAGACATACCACCAACATCAATAAAATCAGCGCCCTCATCTTCCATCCTATGAACTGCGTTAACGATTCTTTGTCTGGTGGTTGAGATCGATTTTTTGTAAAATGATTCAGGGCTTGTGTTTAAAATTCCCATTATCCTTACAGGGTTTGAGCCACCTACTCCAACATTTCCTAATTTATTCACATAACTTATCATAAACCCTGCCAATTTGAGTCATATGACTATTATTGGTTGGGAATCAAAATACAGAGAGATCCTGAAAGATTTTGGTTATTCAAGAAAGAAGGATAGCCAGTCATGTAAATTATTAGATTCTCTATTGCCAAAAAAAATGGAGACCAAAAAAATCAGAGATCTGATTGAGAATAAACCAGTTTTTGTAATAGGCGCTGGTCCTTCATTACCATCTTGTATTTCAATTTTAAAAAAATATAAGAAAATTACAAAAATAGTAGCTGATGGTGCTGCAAAAGCAATGATAGAAAACGATCTGAAACCAGATATTGTGGTTACGGATCTTGACGGCGATATAAAATCACTAAAAAAAGCTGGGAGAACAAATACTGTAATGGTTGTACATGCACATGGCGATAACAGTGAAAAGATTCATCTTGTAAAAAACTTCAAAAATTGTGTAGGAACAACACAGACAAAACCTATAGGAAAAGTTCACAACTTTGGAGGATTTACAGATGGAGATAGATGTGTGTTTTTGGCTAGCAATTTCAAGGCCAAAAAAATAATTCTTCTGGGAATGGATTTTGGAAATAGGATTGGGAAATATTCCAAGACTAGGGTGGTTGATAGATCTGTCAAAATTGCAAAATTACGCCATGGAAAAAAATTATTAGAATGGCTTGCACAAAAAAGTGAATCTGATCTTTACTCTACAACTAAAATCAATGGATTCACAAAAATCAAATCTCAAGACATTGATAATATAATTACGAGTAAGAATGCGTTTTAATATCGTCTTACATATGAGTATGTATGGGGTTTTCTGACGAGCAAATTCGTAATATGTTAGAATTAAAAGAAGATCTTGCTGAAAAAATAATTAAATATAAAGAACAAATTGAAAAACTGGAAAAAAACATTTCTGTGTTGGATACGATACTTAAGCAATCTAGTTTTACAAAAGCTTCAGATCTCACTCGCAATGCACCAAAAACAATAAAACAAGAAAGAAAAATAGCAATCACAAAAAGCTCAGATGGCACAATTATTGCTAATGCATTTGTAACAAAAGAACAAGTTTCAATTATTTTAGAAAATAATGTTACAGTTGATACGAAAACGCCTCCTCTGAAAACTTTTTTCATTGATCGCATTATTGCTGAGATGAAAAAAAATGACATTCAACAAGTTGAGGATGGCAAAATAAAGAATCATGAAGTTATTGATTGTATAATAAATGATAACGGTAGTAAGATAAGAGAAATTATAATTAAAAATTATCGTCAGAAAGAAAGAGTAGATGAAATAATTAACACTGCCACATGGTCTTTAACACGAATGATTGAAAATTCAGTGTGATGTAATGGATAAAATCGTAGTTTTAGATTTTGGTTCACAGTACAGTCATCTGATATGCAGACGAATTAGAGATTTTTCAGTGTATGCAGAGCTTTTACCATTTGATACTCCGTTAGAGAAGATAAACGAGATAAATCCAAAAGGAATTATCTTGTCTGGTGGACCATCAAGTGTATATGATTCTGATGCGCCTATACCTGATGGAAAAATCTTTCAGTTACAAGTACCAATATTGGGAATATGTTATGGCCACCAGATTATTGTGAATAATTTTGGTGGTAAGATAAAGCGTGCAAACAAAGAGTATGGTTCATCTGTACTCACAATTGATAATAATTCAGATATTCTCACTGGAATTGGAGATTCTGTTAGAGCATGGATGAGTCATGGAGATGAAGCAGAGAATGTGCCGGAAGGTTTTGAAATAATTGGCCACACTGAAAGCTCACGTTATGCAGCTATTGCAAACAAGCAGAAGACTATATTTGGAATTCAATTTCATCCTGAAGTAGTACACACAGAAAAAGGAACTGAGATTCTGAAAAATTTTGTTCTAAAGGTTTGTAATGCAAATCAAGGCTGGACTATGGAAAAATTTGTTGAAAACTCTGTTGAAAATATTTCTAAAGTAGAAGGAAATGTTTTGTGTGGAGTTAGTGGCGGTGTTGATTCTACGGTAGCAGCATTATTAATTCATAAAGCAATTGGAAACAGACTCAAGTGCGTTTTCGTTGATAACGGTCTTTTGAGACTAAATGAGACAGAAGAGGTAGAGAATATGTTTAAGGAGAATTTTAAGGTTAATTTCACAAAGATAGACGGGCAGCAACAATTTCTTTCAAAACTAAATGGGGTAACTGATCCTGAAGAAAAAAGAAAGATTATAGGTGAAGAATTTGTTAACGTTTTCACAAAATTCTCCAAGGAAAATGGATCCTTTACTTGGCTCGCTCAAGGAACTCTTTACCCTGATGTGATTGAAAGTGGAGTATCAAAAGGACCTGCATCAATAATAAAAACACACCACAACGTTGGCGGTTTACCAGATTGGCTACATCTGAAAGTTTTAGAGCCACTTCGTGATTTGTACAAAGATGAAGTGAGAAAGGTCGCGAAGATTATTGGAGTTCCTCAAAATTTGCTTATACGACATCCATTTCCAGGACCAGGTCTTGCGGTAAGAATCATCGGTGAAGTTACAAAAAAGAAATTAGAAATCACAAGAGTTGCAAGTAAGATAGTGGAAGAGGAACTACAAAATGCTGGCTTGTATGACAAAGTTTGGCAAGCTTATGCGGCAGTTGGAGATGACAAAGCTGTAGGTGTTGTTGGTGATGAAAGAAAATATGGGAACATTGTGATGGTTAGAATTGTTGATTCGGTGGATGCGATGACTGCAGACTGGACTCGACTACCAAACGAATTGTTGGAGAAAATAAGTAATCGAATTACAAATGAAATTGATGAGGTTACTTGGGTATCTTATGTAGTGTCAAGCAAACCACCCGCTACAATAGAACCACAATAACTAGACATTCAATAAGCAGGCGCCAAATACGCCAGCAGAATCACCAAGACTGTTTTTTAGTATTGGAATTTCAATCAAGTCACTAAATACATTATCATATACTGCTTTTTTGCCTTCATCATACAAGAAAGGTATGTTTGAAACTCCTCCTCCTAAAACAATAACATCGGGAGCTAAAATATTGATCACATTCGCAAGACCAATTCCAAAATTTTCAAGAAATTCTTTTTTCCATTGTTTAGCTTTTTCGCCAGATAGATCTTGCACTATTGATTGTAACGGTTCTTTTTTTCCAGTAATTTCTAACCAACGCTTTTCTATAACAGGTCCACTGATATACGTCTCAACACATCCTTGTTTTCCACAATAGCATTCATTTCCATTTGGATGTAATGTATGATGTCCCCACTCACCGGCAATGTTTGCCCTTCCTTTATGTAAAATTCCATTAATTACAATCCCACCTCCAACACCTGTTCCCATTATTACTCCAAAAACAACGTCATATCCTTTAGCAGAACCTAATAATGATTCTGCAAGAGCAAAACAATTGGCATCATTTTCCATTATAATTTCATGATCTAATCCATTCTCAACATCATTTTTTAATGACATGCCTATCAGACATTGAGTATTACTATTTTTGATCAATCCTGAATTAGTATCAGTAATACCTGGTGTACATAGTCCAATAGATATATCCTCATTTGTTTTTGCTTTTAGTTCGTTTACCAATGATGTAATAGATTTTACAATAGAATCATAACCATTTTCTTGACGTGTTTCAATGCGTTTACGGTAAATTGTGTTATATTTTCCATCTAACAAAATTCCTTCAATCTTGGTTCCGCCAAGATCAATTCCAATTTTATGCACAAATATAGTTTATCCAGTAAGTTTTGAAGTTTTAGTATGATCTAATAACGATTTATCCCATTGGTGGCATACCGCCAGCACTTGGACCACCAGAAACTGCAATTACATCATCAATTCTTAGAATCATGCATGCTGTCTCTGTAGCAGATTTTATAATTTGCTCCTTTACTGCCAATGGCTCAACTATATCCAATGAAAACATATTCCCAATCTTACTTTCTTTCGCATTAATTCCAACCGTTTCCTTACCATTACTTTGGTTTGCGCGTAATGTGATAATAGTGTCAATTGGATCCATTCCCGCATTTTCTGCTATTGTTAATGGAATTGATTCAAATGCTTCAGCATATTGTTTTATAGCAAGCTGTTCTCTACCTTCAGAATTACCTGACCAATCGTTTAACTCCGCTGCTAGATATGCTTCCGGTGAACCACCACCTGCAACAATTGCTGGTTTTTCAACAACATCCTTGACTACCATCAATGCATCATGCATAGAACGGTCAACTTCATCAACCACTCTTTGTGAACCACCTCTAATGAGAACTGTTACTGAACGAGGATTTTTGCAGCCCTCTATGAAGACCCACTTGTCCGATTCTACTTTTTTCTGTTGTACAAGTTCTGCATAGCCTAAATCGTTTGCTGATATGTCCTCAAGATTTGTTGTAATTCTTCCACCAGTGGCTTTTGCCAGTTTAGTCATATCACTTTCTTTTACTCTTCGCACAGCCAAAATTCCATACTTAGAAAGATAATGTTGTGCGATATCATCAATTCCTTTTTGGCAAATTAGTACATTAACACCAACAGTATGTAGTTTATCGACCATTGATTTTAACATCCTGTTTTCTTCTTCTAAGAACTGCTCCATTTGAGTTGGATCAGAAATTCTAATTTCAGCACTCATCTCAGTCTTTTCCACTTCAAGTGCTGCATTAACAAGTGCGATTTTAGATTTTTCAATCTTTGTTGGCATACCACTATGAACAATTTCTTTGTCAAGAACTATACCATTAATCAAAGCAGTATCATCAATAGAACCACCCGCCTTTTTTTCTACTTTGAGATTATCAAGGTCAACAGAATGTACATCGCCATCTATTTCTACAATTTTTAGAATTGCGTCTACAACTAATTTTGATAGAGGTACGCTGTCCTCAGAAACTAGTTTAGATTGCATACTAGTTTTTGCAATTTTTATTAATGATTCACGATCATCAGGTTTGATCGTTTTTGCTAGTTTTGTTAATAATTCAAGAGCCTTTTCGGAGGCAGCCTGATATCCATCAATAATTACTGTAGAATGCACATTTTTTTCAAGAAGCTTTTCTGCTTTTTCTAATAATGCTCCGGCAAAAACAACAGAAGACGTTGTTCCATCACCAACTTCAGTATCCATGGTTTTGGATATTTCAACCATCATTTTTGCAGCAGGGTGTTGAGCATCAATCTCTTTTAGTATTGTAGCACCATCATTTGTAATTGTGACATCCCCTAGTGAATCCACTAACATTTTGTCTAAACCACGTGGTCCCAGACTTGTTTTAACTAGTTCTGCTACTAGTTTTGCAGCAGTAATATTATTTTTCTGTGCATCGCGCCCTTTTTGCTGTAGTGCACTTTCTTTTAGAACTAAAACTGGACCCTGAGGTGTTTGCTGTACTGATGCCATATTTTAAAACTGGCGTTTTTCCCCTTAATAATCTATCACGTAATGATTTTTAGATATGAATGATTCTTGACATCTACCAATCCAGTGTTTAGTATACGTATATCTGGTAATGCAAGAAATGGCAAGAAAAGTGGAATTAGATGAGGTTTTTTAAATTTACAGCCAGCGTCTGATAATACAGTGTTTAGATCTACGAAGTTTTCAGCTACAGTTTCAAAGTTATCTGTGGATATAATACCAGACATCTGTAATGGTAGGGATGATAGAATTTTTTCTTCGCTAACTACCACTATGCCTCCTTGAGTGGTGACAAGACTGTTCGCTGCTTTCACCATATCTTTTTCATTAGAACCAATTACGATCATGTTGTTTTCATGAAAGTTCCATGTTGATGCAAATGCCCCTATTTTTGTATCAAAGTTCTTCAAAAATCCAACTGTATGTTTTGCAGTTCCAAATGTTCGATCGAAAGCAGCTACCTTCCATACATCCTTGTCAGCAGATGCAATAACATTCCCATCTTTTACTAGCAAGTCTTCATTTGTCCTTTCCGTTATAATCTCGGTTTTCATATTTATCACATTAACATTAACCGAATTAGCCCTAGATTTTACTATAAAATCATCTTCTGAAAATTTCTGTAAGTTTACAGTTTTTGTCATCCATTTAGGTACTGTGTGTTTTTTCATTTTACATACAATAATACCGTTTGATGCAACCAAACGTCCACCAACAAAAATTTTTCTTGGTTTCATCTTCTTTAAATCATCAAAAACCAAAATGTCGGCAAGTTTTCCTGGAGCAATACCACCCAAATCCTTCCCCATGTTATAATAATCAAAACAGTTTTTTGATGCCATAGAAATTGCATCTATTTCACTAAGACCGTATTTGACAGATTCCCTTATACAATGATCAATATGACCAAATCTTGTAATATCAATTGGATCAAGACCGTCAGAACAAAACATCAATCTATTAGTGTAAGTTTTGTTTGAGAGTACAAGTGGAATAATATCTTTTAGATCTCTACGAATGGATCCTTCCCTTATCATTATCCACATTCCTAATCTTAATCGCTCTACAACCTGATCAAAGTTTATTGGTTCGTGGCAAGATAAAATACCTGATGATACATATGCGTTTAATTTTTTACCAGATGCACCAGCAGTATGACCGTTAATTACACAGTTATTTTCAAGCATGGTTGATAACATTTTCATTGTCTTAGCATCTCGTTTTGTTACTTTTGTCCATGAAAATACTTCACCCAAACCAAGAACGTCTGGGATTTCAAGTGAAGATTTTACTTCTGCAGAGGTGAGTGTTTTACTGTGACTAAATTTCCTATCAACTGGAATTCCCCCAGGAACAACATGGAAAAAACGTACTGGAAGTCCAGATGTCATTTTAATAAATTCTTTAAAGCCACTATAGCCACAAGTACTCACTATATCAATAGGATCAGAAAAAAGTGAGGTAACACCACACAGCAGAGATTTTTTTATAAATTCTACTGGGGAAACAAATTGGTCTACGTGAATGTGAGGATCAGCAAATCCTGGAGTAACGTATTTTTTTTCTAAATTTATAATAACAGTTTTTTTCCCTTTTGTATGCGATGCATCTTTACCAACATACGCAATTCGATCTTGGGATATGGCAATTTGAGTTTCTGGTAAAATCTCACGAGAATAAACATTAACCAATGAACAATTTTCTAAAATAAGATCAGCGGCCTTGTCACCAATAGCAACTGAATTTAATGTTTGAATATTTTTAGACAAACCAAGAAACAATGTTCTATAACACACGTTCGTGTTATTATAGATTAGAGACCATGTTTAAATTACCGTCAGACGAGTATGTTAATTGTGAATATACCAAAAGAGAGAAATACTTTTTGCCCTAAATGCAATAAACATACTATTCAAAAGATTTCCATTTACAAGCCTGGTAAACGTAGAGGTATGGCTGCTGGAGAAAGAAGACATGCATTAAGAAAAAAGGGATATGGCGGACAGAAATTCCCAAAGCTCGCGAAGCCCGCAAAAACAACAAAGAAGGTTGTCCAGATTCTTACGTGCCCAGAATGTAAAAAGAAGATTATGAAAACAGGTATAAGAATCAGAAAATTTGAGTTGATCGCAAGATGAAAAAAGAACATATACTCATTCCAGAGCCAAATAGTAAATTCCTCAAAGTTAATTGTAAAGAATGTGAAAAAGAAAATATTGTTTATTCATACGCCTCAACACATGTTACATGCAAGTCTTGTGGTAATATGATATCTGAACCAACTGGTGGAAAGGCACGGATAATAGGAACAATTTCAGGAACTGTTGAGTAATTCGTAATCTCTCTTTGTATTCAAATTAAAAGCTATTCTCTTATCATCTAAAATTATATATTTTTCTTTAACTGTATTCGAGTTTTTAATTTTGTCAGCATTAATAATAGAAATTCCAGTGTATACACATTCAACACTATCACATTTCACCAATAGATTGGATTTCAAACCCAAGGAATTCAAAAATTTCTTGGATACAAGAAAACTAGTCCAAATACTTTCTGAATTAAATTTGACCAACTTTTGAATTATTTCTTTATCCAGTAACGGTAAATCTCCAGAAACAACAAATACAGATCCATCTATCTTTTGTAATAGAAAATTTAGGTCGTTAACATATCCATCTCCTGATGTGTCTAAAGTTTTTACTCCTATTTGCTCCAATTCAAATTTTGTATTAGGTGAATTTGAGCTTGTAGCAGCAAAAACTTTAGAAAAACAATATGAATCATTCAATGAATCAATTACATGAAAAATTATCGGTTTTTTATATTCAAGTAATAATTTTTCGGGAGCAGAAAATCCCATCCTAGATCCACTGCCTCCTGCCATCACAAGCCCAATCATAATGATACAAAGATTAGCAATGATGAGAGTCTTGTAAGTTCATTAGTTGCACCCATAACATCTCCAGTGATTCCACCAAAACTCCTGGTAGATAGACCAATCAAAAACAATGTGACACCGATTGATGCACCGAAAAGTATCAGTCCTACAGTTCCACCCATTACAACAAGTGGAATAATAGTAATAACACTAGCAACCGCCAATCTTCTTTTATCTTTCATAATTTGCATAAATGGTGAATTGGAGCCTACCGCAGCAGAATTACCAATACTAGCCATTAATACCATTGAGAACTTTGCTATAATTTCACTAAGTAAGATAGCTTGGAATAATTCAAAGCCACTGGTCAATGATAAAGCTATGATTGCACCTACTACATACAATACAATAGAAGTAATTCCTGCAGAACCAGTTGAAAGATCTTTCATAGCTTTGCATTTTTTCTCTTTTGTACCTCTAGTCATAAGACCATCAGCAAAATCTGCCAAGCCATCAAGGTGATGTATTCCTGTGATAACAGCAATGGATGCAACAACTAACAGTGAAACAATTAATGGATCTAGGAAAAATGAAAGTCCAAATCCAATTGAGCCAATTATTAATCCTATTGCAATCCCAATAATAGGAAAAATGTGCATATATTTTGCTACAGTTTCCAGACTGGTGTTATTGGAAGGAATTATTGTGAGAAATGAAAAAACTGAACTAATTTCCTTAAGCATGTATCCACCATCCTAAAAATGAGAGAGTCATGATTATTGGAATTGTAACTATACCACAAAATAAAATTGATGAAACTTTCATCAACGTAATCGCTGATATAATATGAGATTTTGTAAATTCTATACTGCCATTACCGATTGTATAGTAATTCATTTTTTCTAACCTTGTTCCAAGTGCACCTGCCAAAGCAGCCATTGGAAATCCCGCATTATGACTTTCTAGTTTTCTGCTGTCACGTCTCATAATGTATAGTGATTCCTTCCAATTATAGCCCAAAATCAATGCACCTAAGATCATTACTAATCCAGTTAGTCTAGATGGAGCATAGTTCAGTACTGTATCACACTTGGCTCCAAACCAACCTACATTCTTGAATAAAGTTGTCTTGTAACCAACCATAGAGTCTATAGTGTTTATTGCTCTGTACACAAATGCACCTGGAAGGCCAAAAATAGCATAATAGAATAACGGGCCAGTAACTCCATCAACTGTATTTTCGCTTACACTCTCCAAAACACCCGACAAAATATGATTTTTATCTAAATTCTTGGTATCTCTCTTGACAATCATAGAAAGATGATTTCTGGCAGAGTCTAAATCTCCCTCTTCAACCGCATTAACTACTGATAAGGCATGTTTTTGCATTCCCTTAATGGCAATTGTTGTTTTGAGTAAGATTGAACCAATAGCTATTGATACAATTAATGAAACAATATCAATAGTAAGTAAACTGATTCCAACATCCAAAACAATAAGGAGAGTTGATACAATTATTACAATTACACTAACCAACAAAATACCGCCGAGTAATTCTTTTCTTGCAGAGTTACTTTTTGTAAAAGGAACAAGTAATGCAATCAGTTTTCCCATCCAAGCAGTTGGGTGATATTTAGTTTTTGGGTCGCCCACTAAGAAATCCAATAAAAGAGCAAATCCAACTATAATTATACTTTCAAGTATCATTACAGTAGTTTTTCGATTGCTCTGATATTAAGACTTGACTTCACAACCTTGCTCAACTTTGCAATTTCAGAATCGATCTTTTTTAGATTCTTGTTATTCAGAGCAAGCTGTTTTGAATCTGAAGTTATAGAATCCTCTTCGGGAAGCAAAAACTTAGTAAGTGGAATGGTGCCAAAAACAGGTTTTCCTGTATTTTGTTTTAGTTTTCTAAATCCGGGTTTAAGAATATCCAAATCTCCACGAAATTTATTAAAAACAAAACCTTTGATCATCTTTTGATATTTTTTTTCTAATAATGACAGAGTGCCAACAATGCTTCCAAAAGATCCACCCCTCTCAATGTCCGTAATTAAAATTACGGGCGATTTTGTTTTTTCAGCAAGTTTCATGTTTGCGATATCATATTGAGTAAGATTAATTTCCGCAGGAGAACCAGCACCCTCAATTATAATCAAATCATGATTTTTTTCTAAAGCATGGAATGATTTCAAAACTGCTTTCATTCCGTTATTTCTTACGAAATTACTATAGTAATCATTAGCATGCATTTTTTTATAGAATTTTCCTCTTAGAAAGACAGAGCTTCTATAATCACCTAGAGGTTTTAGTAAAATTGGATTCAAGTCAGCTGATATTTCTATACGCGATGCTAAAGCTTGTACAGCCTGAGCGCGAGAAATTTCAAAATCTTTTCCTTTATAGGCATAGTTTGACATGTTTTGTGCTTTGAATGGTGCAACAGAGAATCCTTTTTCCAAAAAAATTCTGCAAAGTGCAGTAACAAGTGTTGTTTTACCTGCACTAGATGAAGTTCCTTGAACCATTAGTGTTTTTGAAATACTAAATCACCTCCAAGGCTTTTAGCAGTTTTATATTCTCTCCTCGAGTTTTTACCGCAATCCTAATGTAATTTTGATTTAATCCACGAAATGTACTGCAATCTCTAATGAGAATTTTTTGTTTTCTAAGTTTCTTTTGTAAAAATTTTGACTTGATTTTTGTCTTTACTAAAATAAAGTTTGTTGATGAGTTGTAACAAGTAAACTTTTCTGATTTTGCTAAATTTGAAGAGATGAAATGTTTCTCTTTTTTGATTAACTTACATGTTTTATCTAAAAATGGATGATAGCATATCGCTGCACTTGCAGCCAGTTGTGCTATGTTACTTACATTCCATGGTATCTTAATTTTTTGTAATGGATCTATGATTTGTAGGTTACCTACTCCATATCCAATTCGAATTCCGGCCAGGCCAAAAGATTTTGTGAGCGAACGCAAAATAAACAAATTCTCAAAATTCTTGATATGTTTTATTATAGATTCATCATGTTCAGGTACAAGTTCAATAAATGTCTCATCAACAAATACAATTGTTAACTTTTTCTTTGCAGCAGAGATAATTTTTAACATATCTCTCTTCTGAATTAAACCCCCAGTGGGATTATTTGGATTACAAATAAAAATACAGCCATTTCTAGGAATTTTCATAATAAATTTTTGTAAATTTTTTGAAAGATCCATAGTTTTAAAAAATGATATCTTACACTCGCAAAGTTTTGCAGAAATTTCGTATTCACTAAATGTTGGTATTGGAATTAGAACATGTGTTTTTTTATTTAGAAAAGTTTTGCAAAAATTGTAAATTATTTCTGTTGCGCCATTCCCAACAACAATTTGATTTTTTGGAACACCTGTAAACCATGCTAAGTTTGTGCGTAGATTAGAAGAGTTTGGATCAGGGTACTCGGAAATCATACCCAAATTTTTTTTCAAATAACGTTTTACCCCTGGATGGCACCCTAGCGGATTTACATTTGAACTAAAATCAATTACCTGAGGATCCGGATTTTTTATACCATATTTGCCCCCATGTGATGCTGGAATATGTGACTGTACTGATTTGTTTGGATGAATTTTCATATTGTAGATTATCAATTGGTAATTTAGTGTGTTTTGGTTGGTGCTAACGATTATTAATTGAAAACTTGAAAGTGACTCATGAAAAAGAAAGTAGCCATTATAGGCGTAACTGGAGCAGTTGGTCAAGAGTTTGTTCTATCCTTAAATGACCATCCATGGT
>Ga0209089_10003394_pt1 | contig 13593 bp, 14 predicted proteins | sample ArcticOcean_MG_C_FD_187431 | JGI IMG/M metagenome (GOLD analysis project Ga0209089, IMG submission 187431) | Marine microbial communities from western Arctic Ocean - ArcticOcean_MG_CB2_150 (SPAdes) (version 2) | ecosystem: Environmental > Aquatic > Marine > Oceanic | place: Arctic Ocean: Canada...
AGGATTGACAACACACGCATGCGCAATCACCTGCGTATCGACCCTGAGTTTCCTGATCTGGCGCGAGGCTTCGCTGACGCCGTGCGTCGAAGCACGCAGGTTTGACTTCAGTTCAGCTTGTTCACGGCCCTGTGAATGCGCGCGCACGCCTCTTCCAGCAATTCTGTTGAGGTCGCATAGGACACACGAAAGTGTGGCGACAGCCCAAACGCGTCTCCTGGTACGACCGCGATCTCAGCTTCATCAAGCAGATACTCGACGAAGTCGTTGTCTGATTCAATACGCTGCCCGCTGGGCGTTACGCGATCGATGACACCTGCGCAGGAGGGATAGACATAGAACGCTCCATTAGGCGTTGGGCAATCGAGGCCGGGCACTTGGTTCAGCATGTTGACCACCAGATCGCGGCGTTGCCGAAACATAGCCAAATTCTCAGCCAAGAAATCTTTTGGACCGTTCAATCCGGCCACGGCCGCATATTGTGAGATGCTGGTTGGGTTAGAGGTCGATTGAGACTGTAACTTGGCCATCGCCTTGATCAGCCATTCCGGACCGCCGGCAAAGCCCATGCGCCAGCCGGTCATGCAGTAAGCCTTCGACATGCCGTTACAGGTCAGAACCCGTTCGGTAAGATCACCACCGATCTGGGCCGGGGTAAAGAAACGAAAATCATCATAAACGAGATGTTCGTAGATATCGTCAGCCATGACCAAGACATGTGGATTTTCGTTTAGCACCTCGGCCAATTGCCTAATTTCTTTTTCTGTGTAGGCCGCTCCACTGGGATTCGACGGGCTATTTAAGATCACCCACCGAGTGCGAGGTGTGATGGCCTCGGCAAGACCCGCCGCGGTGAGTTTAAAACCCTGTTCCTGTCCGCAGGTGACGAACACTGGTACACCCCCACACAACAGCACGATGTCGGGGTAACTGACCCAATAGGGGGCAGAGATGATGACTTCGTCTCCTTCGTTTACCGTTGCCATCAGCGCGTTGTAGAGGATCTGTTTGCCGCCGGTCGCCACGCTGATCTGGTTGGGTTGATAGCGCACGTCGTTTTCAGATTCGAACTTTGCGCAAATGGCTTCCTTCAGTTCGCTGATACCATCGACCGTGGTGTAACGAGTTTTCCCTTCTTTCATTGCCTCAATGGCAGCAGCGCAAATATGCTCGGGCGTATCAAAATCGGGTTCTCCCTGGCTGAGTCCGATGATGGGTCGCTGGGCCAGGGTCAGTCGACGTGCTTTTTCTGTAATTGCCATCGTCGGCGATGGCTTGATACGTTTCAGACGATCAGATATTGGATGCATGATATTCACACAGCGGCTATGGTTTAGCGTTCATACGATTCTCGACGGGCAGATTCAGTCAGTGGAATCAGGTAAGCAAAGGGGTCATTGAGTATTTTTGATCGTGCCCCCTGCAAAGAAGACTCGCCGGCGTAACTGACGGCGGACCGCAGATGACCGCGGATGCGTTGAAGAATATCGACCACGCTACCGCGATAAGGCACTTGCATTTCCTGACCCTCAGGGGGTGTTTCAAGTGCAGTATTCAGCGTTTCTTCATCGGTGTCATAGAGAGATTCAAACACGGCTTCAGGAGAGGTCATACCGCGGTAAATTTTTTTCTTGGTATTGGTCGCTGGATCTTCGATTACTCGGCCCGGAGCTTCATCCGTCCCGGACAGGGCGCTGCCGAGCATGACGGTGTCGGCACCGCAGGCAAGCGCTAGAAAAATATCCTTGTCATGGCGAACGCCGCCGTCGGCCATGATGGGCACTTCACCGCCAACGGCTGCCCAGACTTCTCGAATGGCCTGCAGTTGAGGTACACCGGCGCCTGTTTCCAGCCGTGTGCGACACCCGCGGCCGGGACCTACGCCCACTTTCACCGCGTCAACACCCGCGTCGCGCAGAAAGCGGGCGCCGTCGCCGGTCGCGACATTGCCGCAGACCAGCAGCAGGTTGTCAAAGCGTTGGCGCAGTTGGCTAAGGGCGTCGCCCATGACGTCTGAATGCCCGTGTGCAATGTCAATGAACAAACAATCGGCACCAGCCTGCTGAAGCGCATCGGCGCGCTCTAGAAAATCACCACGACAGCCGATCGCCGCGGCAGTTAAGAGGCGACCTTTGGTGTCTTTGCTCGCAAACGGCCTCTCGCGAAGAAAACGCAGATCCTTGCGCGTCACTAGCCCCTGAATCTGTCGTTCGTTATCGACCAAGGGCAATCGCTCTATGCGGCCGGCAAACATGATTTTTTCAGCCTCGTCGGCAGAAACTTCCCGGTGACTAGTCTGGAGTCGCTCAAAGGGTGTCATAAATTCTTCGACACGGCGCTCCTCAGCAGTCTTATCCCAGGGAATATCGCGCCGCGTCAAAACACCAGCGAGTGTCCCGCTGCCCGGATGGGTCTCGATCAGGATGCCGTTGATGTTATGTCGACGGGCGAATACTCGTGCCTGGCCAATGGTCGTTCCCACGGGTAGGCACAGTGGATGTTCAATCACGGCACTGTGACTGCGCTTGACCTTGGTTACTGTGTCGACTTGTTTCTCGATGCTTTGACCGCGGTGGATAACGCCGAGTCCACCTTCAAGCGCCATGGTCTGGGCCATTCCAAGGCCGGTGACACTGTCCATATTGGAAGAAACAATGGGTAACTCCAGTGCAACATTCCCGGTAAGCCGGCTGGCGAGCGTGATGCTCGTGCGACTGGTTGTTTCCCCCTTCTGTGGCCGAAAAAGGAAATCGTCAAAAGTTTTGCCAACCCATTGGCCATCGACAGTCTGGTTTGAGTGCATTGTGGGTAAGCTGATCGAGGGTTTGACTGAAGGGGTGGTGCAGACGGGCCGATGATAAAGGGGACCCAACGGCACCTCAAGGGCTGTGTAACGTTTCAGATCAGGATATGAATGGCGAGCCCAAGAAGAATGACACCAAACACGCGATCGAAAATGTGCGCGCGACGACGCAGTCGATCAAGAACGGCGGTGTGGGAAAGCACTAGGGCGACCACAATATACCAGGTGATATCGATGCCCCCAGCAGTCGCCGTCATGATGACCGTTTCCTGCCAAGGCGCAGTTTCGCGAACAAATTGGCTGAAAAGTGCAAGAAAAAACAAGGGCAGTGTCGGGTTCATCACGGCAATCAGGAAGCCTTCCCGGGCGCCCGTGAGGCCGTTACCTTGTTCCCTGGTTTCGATAGCGAGAGACGCGCTAACGTTCGATTTGGCCATCAGGTAGCGGACGCCAAGATAAGCGAGAAAGCCGGCACCCAGCCACTGCAAGAAGCGGTATAACTCCGGCTGTTTGGTCACCAGCAGGCCGATGCCGGTGGCGGTCAGGAGGGCCCAGATTGCGACACCCACCCCGTGCGAGATAGCGGTGGCGACGCCTTGGCGCCTGCCACCGACCAGAGTATTGCGAACCACCACGGCAAGGCTGGGGCCGGGTGACATGGCACCGAAAAGGCAGATCGTCGCGAGAGAGAGCCATAGGGTCAAAGGCATGGCCGCTCCTGTGTTCCACTGTGTCGACATTTGGCACCACGATTAGAATAGGTCCTATGAAATGCATGCCGCTGCGTCGTTAAATCGGATGAATTCATCACCATCGCTCTGTCATGTCTTGGTTTACGTGCGTAAGCATTGCCATCTTTGCGAAGACATGATCGCTGATTTGAGGCGCTGGGATGGAGAGTTCCCTTTTTCCCTCGAGGTTTGCGACGTCGACGCTGCCACCGAAACTCAAAGGCTTTACGGAGAGAAGGTGCCTGTATTGCTGGTTGATGATGAAGAAATTTGTCACTATTACCTGGATCCGAACGCACTTTCAGCGGCTTTGGCGTGGGGGATGCGACGCCTCTCTTAACCCGCGCCAAGACAAGCTGACGCTTGTCTTGGCTTGCAATACGCTAGTCAGTCGAGCGATCGGTTTGGTTACGAGGTTGTCTGGACGTCGCGCGCTGTTTTTCTTGTCAATTAGTGCGGGCGGGCCAACGGTGTGGCTGAGCTCAGCGGTGCGCGATGGCATGGAGCTTTCGGCCGATTGTCTGCCGCTGCTGGTGTAGATCCATGGTGGGGGTGAAAGCGGGTTACGCATTCAAGTGCACAGGGGATGACAGACCCTTCAAAGGCTTGAATTAAGATGCCCACCGTCGATCACGACCACGCTACCTGTCATATAACTTGATGCGTCCGAGGCCAGTAAGAGCAAAGTGCCATCAAGGTCGCTCGGTACACCCACGCGACGTTGCGGGATCTTCGCAATGGTCTCATCGCCCGCACCGCTGTCGAAGTAGTCCCGATTAAAATCCGTCAGTATGAAGCCCGGTGCGATGGCGTTGACACGGATCTGATAGCGTGCCCATTCAAGCGATAACGCACGGGTCATCTGAATGACCCCGGCTTTGGAAATGGCGTAAGACGATACACCCTTTGCTACCCTCAGCCCAAGAATCGATGCGACATTGATCAGGCTGCCCCCACGTTGCGCTGTGACCAGTCGTTTGCCCGCTTCGCGTGCAACGGTCCATACGCCCCTAAGGTTCGTATTAATGACTCGGTCCCATTCTGATTGGTCAATCTTAAGAGCGGATTCTCCGATCACAATCCCGGAATTGTTAATAACGATGTCAGCGGTTCCTACCCTGGATTCAACGGCGGAAAAAGTGTCGGTGACGGCGCGCTCATCCGTGACGTCCATGGTAAAGGAGTGGGCACGACCACCATTTTGTCGAATCTGTTCGGCGGCTTCCTCGATCAGGGCCGTTCGTCGCGCAGTCAAGATGACGGTTGCACCGCGCTGGGCCAGCAGCTTGGCAAAATGACAACCCAGACCGCCAGATGCTCCGGTGATAAGGGCGATTTTGCCATTGAGTTGAAAGAGGTCGTCTGTCACCGGGCGCACCATTCGATTAGGGCAGATAGTGTCGTGGCTCGAAGTGTAACTGAGGGTGCTGTCGCGCGGCACATGCGGTTAGCTCACGTTGTGATGGATCGTGCTGAGAAGGCTGCGTCGCTCGCGCAGGTGGTCGTAACAGGTGTCATAGAAGTGTTGCTTGTGCATATGATCGCCGATGTCGTCGCGTTGCGCGATATGCCACTCGCACCATCGGACGTGCACAACCCGTTCTGCCAGTCCATTAACAGGTTGTTTCAGGCTTGTTGGGTTCATGGTCGATGACCTAGCTGTTGGGTGAGGCGGCTGTTGCAGTGGTTTGATGGTTCGGATTCGAGCAGAATGCGATGGCGGCCAAGTTACTCTTCGATGAATGGCAGGCCCGATCCAAACGGTCAATAACACCATCACCAAGGTAAACCCACGTGGCATTGCTCTTTCGTCATCAGGTCGGTGATTTTGTTTATGAAGTTCGCAGTGCCGGCAGTAGCCGCCGGCTATACACCAATGGGGTGCTGCACAGCCAGTACAGTGGGCGCCACCCAGTGACCGGCAGTGTCTGGGACTTGCTGTGGTTACCCCTATTTTTTGATGCCGCGCCGCGACCCCAGCGGGTACTGCTGTTGGGTGTCGGCGCCGGGACGACGATTCGTCAGTTATCAGCGCTATTTGGGCCATGTCAGATTGTTGGTGTGGAAATTGACCCGATTCATCTTGAGATTGCCCGTGATTTTTTTGGCGTTACCCCGGAGATGGCGACCTTGCATCAGGCTAACGCCCTCGATTTTGTGCAACGCTACCGGGGGCCACGATTCGATGTCGTTATCGATGATTTGTTTACTGGCCGAGCAGCTCAACCGCACCGCGCATTGGCGTTTGATGAAGGCTGGTTAAAGCGTTTGCGCCGAGTGTTAAGTCCCAGCGGCACGCTGACGGTAAATTTTGCCGACAAGGCGGAGTTAAGCGCATCGTGTTTGCCATCAGCCGTTGGACCGAGTCGCGATTTCCCCGCTGGCTTCGAGTTACGTACGCCGGCAACGGAAAATGTCGTTGCCGCAGTCCTGAGCAAAGTGGTACAAAGCGCGACATTGCGGGCACATTTGCGGGCTACACCAGCATTGGCCTCTTATTTGAGGAATGATCGATTGCGTTATCACGTTCGACCGATGGCCGCCTGAAACCTTCGCTGGTCGTGTTCGACCTGCGGCGGTACACTGGAACCCCCGCGCAGTTTTATCGACAACAGCACCGTGCCGGACCAAACCCCAATTCAATGACAGAAGAGAATAAGACACGGAACATCGCGATGTTTTGCGATTTTGAGAACATCGCACTGGGTGTGCGCGATGCTAAATATGATCGTTTCGATCTTAAGGCGGTACTGGGTCGAGTGCTGTTAAAGGGCAATATTGTTGTTAAAAAGGCTTATGCTGACTGGGAAAGATACAAGGATTTCAAACCGGCTATGCACGAGGCCGCATTCGAATTGATCGAAATTCCGCATGTTCGCCAATCGGGGAAGAACTCCGCCGATATTCGAATGGTGGTCGATGCGCTGGACCTGTGTTACACCAAATCACACTTGGATACTTTTGTCATTTTAAGTGGTGACTCAGATTTCTCTCCGTTGGTCAGCAAGTTGCGTGAAAACAACAAGTATGTGGTTGGGATCGGTGTCAAGAGTTCAACGTCAGATCTACTTTCGGGCAATTGTGATGAGTTTATTTATTACGATGACTTAGCTCGGCCAAAGCCACAGCCCGTGCGTAAGAAAAAGACCAGTCGAGCAAGCAGTGTTTCGAAGACTGGGGCTGGCAACCAGGACGAGCAGCGTCGCCAGGAGGCCATTGAACTGGTGATGACTACCGTGGAAGGGCTGTTCGAAGAACGGGGTGAGGAGGAAAAAGTTTGGGGCTCAATGGTGAAACAAGCCCTGAAAAGACGCCAACCGGGGTTCAACGAGCGGTACCATGGATTTTCGGGGTTTGGTAATTTGCTAGAAGAGGCCGAATTACGAGGATTGATGGTACTTGAGCATGACGAGAAATCCGGTGGCTATGTTATTAAGAGTTGTACAGGCGAGGAATAAAATCGGCCGAATCGAGTTCGGCAGTACTAATGTTGATGAGGTGATTATGCGAAATTTGAGGTGGGTGTTGCTTTTGGTGTGCTTGGGTGGGTTGCCTGCGAGTGTTGCGGCAAACGAGGTCCCGGACGCGGTCGTGAATGCCGTCAAGCATCTCTTTGATAACAAAGCACCTGATAAGATTGAGCCGAGTCCGATGCCGGGTTTTTTCCAGGTAACTCTTGGCGCTCAACTGTATTATGTCTCTAAAGATGGTCGATACCTTGTTGCAGGCTCGATTTACGAGGTTGCGAGTAAGCGAAATCTAACTGAAGAAGGCCAGAACGGCGGGCGTGCCAAATTAATCAGCGCCTTGGATCAAGCCGGTATGGTTGTTTTTAAGGCGACAGAGGAGCTGAGCCAAGTCACGGTATTTACCGATGTTTCTTGCGGTTACTGCCGTAAGTTCCATCAGGAAATGGCTGATCTCAATGCCGGCGGTGTGACAGTGCGTTATGTGGGTTTCCCACGGGCTGGAATCAATTCCGCGACCTACGACACCATGGTGTCCGTATGGTGCGCGGATGACCGCAGAAGTGCCATGACCGATGCCAAGGCAGGGCGCCAAGTAGCGCCGTTGTCCTGTGACACGCCGATTGCTCGGCACAAACAGTTGGGTGAGGAGATCGGTGTGCGCGGGACGCCAACCATCGTGTTGGAGAATGGTCGAATCATTGGCGGCTATGTGCCTGCCGAAGAATTGATCCAGCAAGCCCGCGAGGCCTCAGCCACGCGCGGCTGAAGCGCAAAAGACCCCCATTCGTGACGCGTTATCTGGTTCCACTAGCGGGGTTCCTTATCATTGGTGCTTTTTTGGCGCTCGGCCTGCAGTTGGATCCACGCGAGGTCCCTTCTCCGCTGATCGACAAGCCAGCACCGTCATTTGAGTTGCCCCGACTGCTTGCTCAGGGTGAGGTGCTAGCTCCCCGTCAGTTGGCTGGCCGAGTCTGGTTACTCAATGTGTGGGCTTCGTGGTGTGTCTCGTGTCGTGCAGAACATGTGTTGTTGAACGAGATTGCCCGGGATCGGCAGGTCGAGATCGTGGGTTTGAATTACAAGGATACGCGCGCTGATGCAAGGGCCTGGTTAGATCAGTTGGGTAATCCTTACACCGCGATCGCAGTCGATACCGAAGGAAAAGTCGGCATCGACTGGGGGGTGTATGGGGTCCCCGAGACCTTTGTGATCGATGCGCAGGGCTTGATTCGTTATAAACACATTGGGCCACTCGAGCGTGCAGTGCTGGAGCAAAAGATTCTCCCCCTGGTCCGTCAATTAAAACGCACTGCTGCCTAGGCGGGTGGGCTTAGGAGCCGGACCAGTTGAGGCAGAACCTGGTTGCAGTCGCCCTCAATTTTTAAGTCGGCCTGTGCGTCTGCGCGGGTGTGGCCCCGATTGATGATATAGAGGGGTTTGCCGAGCGCTTTCGCGTGGCGACAGAAGCGGTAACTTGAAAAAACCATCACAGAAGAGCCCACGACCAGCAGTGCATCCGAACGGGTCAACTGATCCATAGCTTGTTTGACCGTAGATTTAGGTACGTTTTGTCCGAAAAAGACCACATTGGGTTTTAGCAGGCCACCGCAGCTGAGACAGTTGGGTACGGAAAACCCCTCAGCGGCAGCGTTGGCAAGAAGGGCATCGCCGTCCGGGCCAGCGGGTGCACTGGCGCTGGCGAGTTCGGGGTTGCATGCGACCAGTCGCCCCTGCAGGCGCTCGCGGCTCGAGTACTCACCACAATCTAGACACACGACTTCACTCAGCAGGCCGTGCAGGTTAATGACATTTCGAGTACCCGCGCGTCGGTGAAGGTCGTCCACATTCTGAGTGACGACTGTTTGCATTTGGGTAGTCCGGGCGAGATCGGCCAGCGCCTGATGCGCCGGTGCGGGTATGGCGTCGTGAAACCGTGGCCAACCAATGAGGCTGCGTGCCCAGTAGCGTTGGCGAGAAGCCGCTTTGTTGACAAAGTCGTGCCATTGCACAGGCGGGGTAAGTTTCCACTCGCCATCAAGATCACGGTAATCAGGAATGCCTGAAGCGGTGCTGCATCCCGCGCCGGTGAGTACAAACAGGCGTTGAATATCGTTGATGCGGTGGCTCAGTTGGGCCAAAACAGAGGGGGGAGATTCTCGGCTGTCGTGCATCGAATCCGGGCTTAGGGGATGGTTGGGGCCCTTGGTAGGTGCCTTCATGCGGTGAGCTAGAGAATTTTACGCAGTGCGTATTCCAGTATGCCCTCGGCACCATGGGTGGCCAGTTTAGGTAGTAATTCGCGTACCTGGTTGCGATCAACAACGGTTTCAAGTGCTACCCAGTTACTGTCCGATAGTGAGCTCACAGTGGGCGCGTGCAGGGACGGGAGTAAGGTGATGATCCCATCCAGGGCGCTGCGCGGCACGTTCATCTTCAAGGCGACTTTCTGCCTCGCTCGCAACGATGCTTGAAGGAGCGTCGAAATTTGGTCGATCTTCTGTTTTTTCCACGGATCCTGGAGAGCGGCCGCGTTGGTGATCAGACGGGTATGGGTGTGGAGTATGTCGCACACAATACGAAGCCCATGCGCGCGGATGGTGCTGCCCGTCTCGGTGATTTCGACTACTGCGTCCACCAGTCCTTCAACGACTTTGGCTTCGGTGGCGCCCCAGGAGAATTCAACTGCGCACTGAATGCCCCGCTCGCTCAGGTAGCGGCGCGTGAAGTCAACCAGTTCCGTTGCAAGTCGTTTGCCCTGAAGATCTTCCAGCGACTGAATGGGAGAGTCCTGTGGCACCACGAGTACCCAGCGGCAGGGTTGATCAGAACTTTTCGAATACACAAGATCGCAGACTTCCTCGACTGCGACATCAGATTCCAAAATCCAATCGAGGCCGGTGAGTCCAAGGTCAAGCGTGCCGTTGGCAACATAATTTGCCATTTCCTGTGATCGCACCAGTGAGCAACGCAGTTCCGGATCATCGATGCTGGGAAAGTAGTTACGCGAGTTAGGACGAATTTCCCATCCTGCCTGCTGGAACAGACTGATCGTTGCCTCTTCAAGACTGCCCTTGGGTATGCCCAGTTTGAGTTTGTTCATGGTGATGTTGGTTATCAGTGCAGGCAGGGAGGCCAATGATAAAATGGGGCGCGATTATCGCATACTGTGAAGAGAGTTCTGGGTGCGTTGGCTCAGCCGCTTGGTGTCTTTACAGGAGGCGGTTAGCAGCGTCTCAATTGCTACCGCATTCTTGCAACATCGCGCGCTAACTTATTGAAAGTTTAGACTGTTGTCAGCGTGTCCAATGCCTTGATCTGGAGTCTTTCGGGGGGGTGTTATGCACAATGTCATGGACTGCAGTGCTTCGAGCGAGCAGATTACACGCTGTGCGGGCGGTCATACGGCCATCCAGGCCTAACTGACTGAATTTACGAGTATTTTTGTATTGCTTAAATAATGACCAATCCCTGACAATGGGCCGCCGGCCCATCACTAGTGCTGTGAACTGGGAAAGTATTCACAGACTTATCCACAGGTTCTGTGGGCAACTAGGGAACAGTGATTCACCTCAATGAGTTATCGAACTTTGATGTCACTTGACCAAAACTCAATGCACTAAAGTATCGCCGCTATTGCCGTGACTACTCAATCCAAACGATCAAACGCCATCGTGCGGGTAGCTTTGCCGTTGCCCCTGCGGCGTACGTTCGATTATCGCGTCGATGACACCATGCCTTTACCGACAGTGGGAATGCGTGTTTTGGTCCCAGTGCGCCAGCGGTCATTGGTGGGTGTAGTGACAGAAATTTCTGTCGAGCCCAGTGTGAACCTTTCGAAGTTGCGGACGGTAATCCAAGTGATCGATACGATACCGACGATTCCAGCCACGCTATTAAAAATCTTATTGTGGGCATCTGAGTACTACCATCATCCGGTAGGTGAAGTACTGCACGCGGCCATGCCCAGCGCATTGCGTCAATCACGGGATCTGATGCCTGAATTACCCCGAGTATTTCGCCTCACCTCGGCAGGACAAGAGGCCTTGGCCACGGTCCCCATTCGTGCTCGCGTACAGCGTCAACTGCTTGCTCGCTGTCACCTGGAGCACGGACTTGAGGAGAGCGCGTTACGTGAGGGGATATCCCATGTGCACGCGCCCCTGCGTCGGTTGTTGGCACGAGGGTGGATCTCGGCCGAGTCGGCTTATCCCTTGGTGCGGGCTGCGCGCGCGTCTGCTATTGACTTGGGTACCGACCAGCAACGCGCAGTAGATGCGATGGTCGCCGAATCAGTCCGTTTTACACCGTTTCTTCTGCATGGCGTGACCGGAAGTGGTAAGACAGAGGTCTATCTGCGAGCGGCGGCGGCGGTTATCGCCCGTCATAGACAGGTCTTGGTGCTGGTGCCGGAGATTGCACTGACCCCGCAGTTTATCGCGCGCATCGAAAATACGATCGGTGGACGCTTGGTGGTTCTCCATTCCCAGATGTCCGCCGGCGAGCGACACCGCGCCTGGTGGGCGGCAAGCGCTGGTTTGGCCGATGTGGTACTGGGTACCCGTTTGGCTGTTTTGGCCCCATTCAAGGCCTTGGGGTTAGTGATTGTGGACGAAGAGCATGACCTCTCGTACAAGCAGCAAGACGGATTCCGCTACCACGCGCGTGATGTGGCGGTAAAACGCGCACAAGTGGCGCAGGTCCCGGTCGTGCTCGGTTCAGCAACCCCATCGCTGGAATCGATCGCCAATGTTCATCGCGGGCGTTACCGGTTATTGTCTTTGCCCGAACGGGCCGGCGGGGCCCAGATGCCGCGAGTGCGTCTACTGGATTTGAGTGCCATGCCGGCAGCGGAGGGACTGTCCCCACCGGTGGTGAAGGCCCTTGCACAGCGCCTGGATCGGGGTGAGCAAAGCATTCTGTATGTCAATCGGCGAGGTTTTGCCCCTGTGGTCGGCTGCAGCGCATGTGGTTGGCAGGGACGTTGTGGGCGTTGTGATGCTGCTTTGACGCTGCATCGGAGAAGCGGTGTGCTGCGTTGCCACCATTGTGGTGCGACAGAACCCGCCCTCGATCATTGCCCACAGTGTCAGGGTGGTGACGTTTATCACGTTGGCGAAGGCACACAGCGCATTGAAGAAGCGGTGCAACGTTTGTTTCCTGAGGCACGGGTGATGCGATTCGATAGTGACCGCATCAAAGGCGGTGAGCACATGGCAGCTGATCTGCAGCGGGTGCGTGACGGTGCGGTGGATATCCTGGTCGGGACTCAGTTGTTGTCCAAGGGGCACGATTTTCCGGCAGTAACGCTGGTCTGTGTTCTTAGTGCGGATCGGGGCCTGTACGCGACGGATTTCCGCTCCAGCGAACGTTTGTTTCAACAATTGACTCAAGTATCTGGTCGCGCGGGTCGAGCCCAGCGACCCGGTGAAGTGCTGATCCAAACCTTGTATCCAACGCTTCCCACGTATGAATACTTGAAGCGACACGATTTTGATGGCTTTGCGAGCGCTGCGCTGGATGAGCGCAAGCTGGCAAGTTGCCCGCCCTATCGGCGCTTCGTGTTGTTGCGCGCAGAGTCCCCGCACCTTGAGATGCCGCTAGGCTTTCTGCGGCAGGTCAGGCAGATAGGTGAGCGGCGCTTGCGCGAACAGCCCCACACGGGAGTGGTGTTGCTCGACGCGGTGCCCTCCCCGATGGAACGTCGTGCCGGCCGTTATCGTGCCCAGTTGCTTGTCAGTGGACGCGGTCGCGCGGCGTTGCACTCGTTTCTTTCCGTTTGGCTATCGGACATTGAGGGTCTTCGCCGAGCGCGTACGGTACGTTGGTCAGTCGATGTCGACCCGCAGGAGATGTACTAATGCATCAAGAAATTCGTCTCTCCCGAGTTGACGAGGGATCAGCGATACTGGAAATCATCAACGATGCTGCTGAGGCTTATCGCGGAGTGATTCCTCCCGAGTGTTGGCATGAGCCTTATATGTCCACGGCTGAACTGGTTGGTGAACTGGCCGAGGGAGTTGTCTTTTGGGTGCTTGAGCAAGACAACGAACTGATGGGCGTTATGGGGTTGCAGGACAAAGGAGGGGTTGACCTGATTCGCCATGCTTATGTACGTACGCGGCATCGCCGCCAGGGTATTGGCAGCGAGTTACTGCGTCGCGTTGAGGCGCAGAGCGGGAAACCCATTCTGATCGGAACCTGGGCTGCCGCTACATGGGCGATTGATTTTTATCGCGCTCACGGCTATCAGGTCACATCGGATGCGGTTAAAACGGCATTGTTGCACCGTTACTGGACGGTGCCCGAGCAGCAAATGGCAACCTCGGTGGTCCTTCTTAAAGGAGATCTTACCAGCGCCTAGCGCGCTATTACGGTCGATGTGTCAGAGCGATGTAATCCCAGGATGCAAATTCGTGCATTCGACTAATCAACCGCTGAAAGTCCCGTTGTAGACGTTTCCCCTGGTAAAGAGATTCCGCCGGAGCCGTTGCCGAGACAATCACGTTGACGCGCCGATCGTAAAGTTCATCGATCAACTCGATCAAACGGCGTGTGGCATCGTCGTCGTCGGCGCCAAGTAATGGAATGC
>Ga0209089_10003395_pt1 | contig 13592 bp, 12 predicted proteins | sample ArcticOcean_MG_C_FD_187431 | JGI IMG/M metagenome (GOLD analysis project Ga0209089, IMG submission 187431) | Marine microbial communities from western Arctic Ocean - ArcticOcean_MG_CB2_150 (SPAdes) (version 2) | ecosystem: Environmental > Aquatic > Marine > Oceanic | place: Arctic Ocean: Canada...
GGTGGTATTCATCAGAGGAGCATCCTTGGGCCCGATCGACGGTGCCGTCTGACCCTCTTGAGCCAACCTATCGGGCGGTGTCGCCGGTCTCACGTTGGCGCTGCGCCTTGCGGATCCATTCTGATTTCCCGCAGTGGACTGACCACCGTTCGACTCGCTCCCTCTTGCCGTCACAGCGGAGCGGTTGGAGGTGGCGTTGGAGATCGACCGACGATTGGACGACGGTCGAATGCTCGCATCTCGATTGGAGATTCCGGTCACCTGCTCTTCAGCAGTGGGACCGTTCTGCACCTCGCTATCGAGTAGATTGGCGATGACAACCACCACCAGCACCATGATGAGAACGATGCCTATCTTCGTACCTGTACCCATGGAGTTCCCCATTCCCTCGCGAGGTCCGAAGACTCTCGCTTCCCCGAGGTGGGTGCCGATTGCATGCGGAGGGAGTTCCCCCACAACCGTTCGCCGGGAAGATACCCCGAACTGGAGCCTGGATCTAGCATGGTACGACGGGTGCTCAAAATTCTCTGCGATTCATCGATGAGCGAGCCTCACCGATGAAAGGAGGGCGAGTCGGTTCGGGGAACCGGCTCGCCCTCCTGGTCGATCGAACTCAACGACGGTCTAGCCCTTCAGTGCGGCCTCTGCCAGAGACTGCTCGCGCCTCATTCTGGCCTTCTCCTGGAAGTGAACCAGTGTCGGCGAGGCGACGAAGATCGAGGAGTAGGTACCCACGATAATCCCCGCACAAAGGGCAAAGGAGAACGCCTGAAGACCTTCTCCACCAAAGACGAGCAGAATCGCCACGACCAGGAAAGTGGTCAGCGAGGTCAGTAAGGTGCGGCTCAGCGTCTGGTTGATGGACTTATTAACAATATCGTTGTAGTTAGCATCTCGTCGGATATCGACCATGTTCTCGCGAATCCGGTCAAAGATCACGATGGTGTCGTTGAGAGAGTATCCCACCACCGTCAACAGGGCCGCCACCACCGGTAGATTGATCTTCAGATGGAGCATGTCGCCCAGCAGGAAGTCACCCACTGCCATGGCACCCAGGGTGAACAGGATGTCGTGGACCAGTGCAACGATCGCAGCCATGCCGAAACGGAGTTCAAAGCGGATGCTGATGTAGAAGATGATGGCGAGGAAACTGATCATCAGTGCGACGAAGGTCTTGCCCTGCATGTCCTGGGCGACCTTGCCGCTGATGCTGCCGTACTCGGGGAAAGGCTCCGAGAAGTCGATCCCTTTGACATCTTTCAGACTCTGGGTCAGGACTCCTAGCAAGGCCAGTGCCGAGGTAGTGTCGTCCTGAGCCTCACTTCGAACCTCGAAGGTCACGATGCCGTTCGACTCGCTCTTCTCCTCGGTCACTCCTGCGACGGGGAAGCCTGCGGCAAGGATGGCTTCTTCAACCTTGCTGGCGGTGACGCCCTCATCCCCTTCCCCTCTCAAGGCATTCAAATCGGCTGCGAAAACATACTTCTTGGCCGCTCCCACGACATCGGTCCCCTCGGCTTCATCGACCTGATTGACAACTCGAATTTCATCATTCTCGATGGCATTCGGCGCCAGCAAGCCCTTCTCGGCGAGCACCGACTCCACCTGGTCCTTGAATGCCTCGGTCTCCTCGGTACCACTGCCGAGAGTCTTGGTCTTGAGAGAGTAGCGAGTGGCGAATTCACTCCCGGCGGACTGACCCTGATCATAGAGCGATTGCATCTGAAGATCCTCGAACTGGCTTGCACCATCTCCGGTAGCCAATCCCTTGAAGGTATTGCGCAGTTCCCCCTCGGATGTTGGTTGGGTCAAGTTGACTACCAGTTTGGTTCCGCCGGTGAAGTCGATGCCCATCGCATCCGATCCTCGATAGATCAATGTAGAGATCCCACCGAGCAACAGTACGATCGAGAGGATCCGAGCGACGCCCCGCATCGACATGAAATCGATGCTGGTCTTTGAAACCAAGCGCCCCATCTTGAGCTCCTTGATGATTCCTCCGTCGATCAAGGAACTGAGTAGCAGACGACTGACAAAGATCGAGCTGAAGAAGGAGGTGAAGATTCCAATCGACAGCACCACGGCAAATCCCTTGACCGGTCCGGTTCCGAACTGGAACAGCACGAAGGCGGTGATCAGGGTGGTCAGATTGGCATCAAAGATGGTCCAGAAGGCTCGTTGGAAACCGGCCTTGAACGCCGCGGGTAACTGCTTTCCTCGATCACGCTCCTCGCGGATTCGCTCGAAGATCAGGATGTTGGCATCGACCGCCATTCCAACCGTCAACAGCATGCCGGCCATTCCAGGGAAGGTCAGGGTGTTGCGGAAGATGACCAGTAGTGTCAGCACCAGCATCAGATTGAAGAACAGTGAAAAGTTGGCCACCAATCCTGCGGCGCGGTAATAGAGCAGCATGAAGACGATCACCAGCAAGAAGCCGTAGATCATCGCCTGGGTTCCTCGCTCGACCGATTCTTTACCGAGAACCGAACCGACCGTCTGCTGACTCTTCAGCACCGGCTTTGTCGGTAGTGAACCGGCACGAAGCAAGGTCACGATGTCATCGACCTCGGCGCGGGAGAAGGAACCGCTGATCTGTCCGCTACTGTAGATCGGCTCATTGATGGTGGCGACACTCACAGCAACGCCGTCGAGAACGATGGCGAGGGATCTGCCGACATTCTGAGTCAGGTTACCGAAGAGAGTGCTTCCGGCACCACCGAAGGTAAAATTGACTGCAGGCGCACTCGTTTGATCAAATCCACTGCTGGCACTCTGAATGAACGAGCCGGAAACACGGTTCTCCGGGCCATTCTCGACCACGACCGCTTCCCCGCGATTACCGTCAACATCGGGCTTGCGGTAGGTCACGATCCGGTCGAGTTCTGCCGGAACTGCATCCGGATCTTGCTGATCCACTGAGAGCGAGTTGTAGGCCATCATCGCCTGTTTTCGGCGGGTCATGTCCGCCTCGATCTCGGCGACCACCGTCGGGCTGCTGTATTCTGCAGCCGAGACCAGATGGATGTTCAACTGGCCCGCTCGCTCGATCTGCCCCTTGAGGCGCTCGAGCGCATCATTGTCCGATCCGGGCAACTGGATCAGCAGTCTGTTATTGCCAGAGATGGCAACGCTGATCTCCTTGAGGCCAAAGCTGTCGAATCGGGCAGAGATCACATCCTTCACATCGGAGGCGACGCTGGCCCTCTGGGATGCAGGCACATCTTCCAAGGGGATCTCGTACAGGAGTTCCGAACCCCCTGCGAGATCGATACCCTTCTTGATGCTCGTTTGGTAATCCCCGAGGGAGTAAATACAACCTGCAATGAGCAGCGCCAGCAGGAAATACCCGCGGGAATACTTGGACATCATCGTGCGTTATCCTCTTCCATGATCTTTGGTGGGGCATCCTCTTTCGAAAGTACAGCGACCACCGACTGGCGAGCCACTCTCATTCGAACATTTTTCGATTCATCGATAGTCAAGATCACCAGATCATGATCGGCATCGACCTGCGCCACTTTGCCGACAATTCCACCGGCCGTACGTACATTGTCGTGTTTTTGAATTCCTGAGAGTAGTTCTTCATGCTCACGGGCTTGCTTACGTTGCGGGCGAATCAGCATGAAATAGAACACCAATGCCATCATGCCGAACAGCGGCAACATTTGCCACAATCCGACATCCTCGGCAGCACTATTGGCCGCAGGGACCGCAGTCGCCTGCGCCAGCATCACTGCGCCACTGATCTGTTCGGGGATCCACCCCGTGTTGAACGCAAAGACTGACAGCATCGCTGGTCCTTTCCCGGCTCCTGGTCAAGCATCGATCTGATCATCGCAAATCAGCCCCTGAGCCACATCGCAAGATGTACGCCCATGGGGAGTTGCGAATCTTAGTGCCCCACTCCTCCGGATTCAACCAGACCGGGAATGGAATCGAGACAAGAATGCCCCCCTGAACTGCTCCCAGGACCCTTCCAGGGTGGCCTGACGCGCTCTTTCGAGGAACCTGTGGAAGACCCTCAGGTTGTGCAGAGATCCGAGGGTGTAACCCAGCATCTCCTTGCGCAGGTAGAGGTGATGAAGGGTGCCACGGCTGAACTGGAGGCAGGCGGGGCAATCACACCCCTGCTCCAGCGGCTCTCGATCGCGGCGATGCACCGAATTGCGGATATTGAGAGTCGATCCGTCGGAGAGGAAGAGGGTCGCATTTCGAGCATTTCTGGTCGGGATCACGCAATCGAACATGTCGATCCCCGCCTCGATCGCCACCATGAACTCCTCGAGACCACCTACACCCATCAGGTAGCGCGGCCGGTCGATGGGAAGATGCTGCGCTCCACCGGAGATCGTCGCCAGCATCGCATCACGGTTCTCGCCGACACTGACACCCCCGATGGCATATCCATCAAAGGGTAATTCACGAAGTCGTTGTGCCCCTTCTCTCCTGAGATCCTCCTCGACTCCCCCTTGCAGGATGCCAAAGAGTGCCATCGGTTCGAACAGTTCCAATCGATGACGGTGTTCGATCGCACGCATCGCCCAGCGTTCGGTGCGCGCCAGCGCAGAGGCGGCAACGTCACGATCGACTCCTGCTGCGGGGCATACATCCAGCACCATTGCGATGGTACTCCCCATGCGGGCCTGGAGATCGAGCACCGACTCCGGGGTCAGGAGTAGCGCGTCTCCGTCGATGTGGTTTCGAAAGTGGACTCCCTGCTCTTCGATACGATTGCGATGGCCGAGAGAGAAGACCTGGAAACCACCGGAGTCGGTCAAGATTGGCCCTTGCCAACCCATCATCTGGTGCAGCCCTCCCAGTTCGCGAACCGTGTCGGCTCCCGGCCTGACGGCGAGATGATATGTGTTGGAAAGGACCACCTGGGTTCCAATCGAACGCAGTTGATCCGGGGTTACCCCTTTTACGGTGCCCTGGGTTCCCACCGGCATGAAGGCGGGGGTCTCGATCTTGCCCCGCGGTGTCGTCAGGGTGGCGGCTCGAGGACCTCGTTGCGATCCCGCTTCCAGCTGGAAAGAAAAACCATCGAGCATCGGGTGCTGTGCTTCGATCTTCTCCATCACCAGCAACTCCTGATCTCGACCCCTGGATAGTAATGCTGAAGAATCCACACGTCATTGGCGCCTCGCCTTGCATAGCCCTGGGCACCCACCTGGCACATGCCGATTCCGTGTCCCCATCCTCTCCCGGAGAAGAGAAATCCACTGGAAGATGGCTGCACGACAAAGTTGGTCGAGCGCAACTTGTGACGGCCACGACTGCGAAGAGTCGCACGCAAGCGTTTGCTATCTACCTCGAAGGAACCGAGGCTGTGATCGATGCGAAGATAGGGAACATGTCCAGACTGCGCGGCATCGACTGCCACCACCGTGTCGATTTCACCCAGTTGGATTCCGGTCCCCTGACACAGGTAGGCCACAGCATCTGTCAGGTGCTGTCGTGGCACTTCCTCGCTCCAGCGAAAAAATCGACTGCTCTGGCAACCATCGCAGCGAACGCTCGGCATCGTCGGGACCCCACGGATGAAGTAACTCTCCCCTGCAGAACAGGTTTGTCCTCCGCAGGTCGAGTGGAAGAAACTCTCGAATAGTTTTCCTTGCCAGAGCAAAATCTGCCCGCGCGTCTGCTCGACTGCATCGATCACTTCCTTCGGCACCCTTGCGGTACCGCCATAGGCCTGGCTGCGGGTGTCGCCTCGCAGGTCATAGGATCGACCTCGACCGCGCGCCTCCATCTGGAACAGGGCATATGTTCGAGCGGCAATCGCCTGCGCCTTCAGTGCCGCCGCAGGAAAACTGCTGGCGGACATCTCGAGAGTGACGACTCCCAGCAGATATCGTTCGAGCGACAGTCTCTCGATCATCTGCCAGCCGGTCGCCTCGGGTTCGGGAATCCATTCGACCCACCCCTCGTGATATCGATCTCCGATCTGCATCTCACCGGTCCGCGAACGAATCCAGACCTTATCAGTCCATCGACGATTCCCGATTTGAATCACACCGGCAGCGGCGATCACCTCGACCGGAGCCTCGATCGTCGCCGAATCTCCGGGCCAGCGGATCTGCAATCGGCCAGCGGATGATTGGACAGTGCGGCGAAACTGACCCTCTTCGAGGAGAACCCCGATGAGCGGTTCGCCGGTCGGCTGGAAAGCCGGGCGCGCCACCAGAGAGCCGGCCAGCGGGTCCTTCAGCAGCCCCCACGAACCCAGCGCCAGGATCGCTGCCACTACCAGCACCCGGCTCACGAGCGGCCTTCCAGATCGAGCGCACCCTGAGATGGTGGCGCAGCCTGAGATGGTGGCGCAGCCTGAGATGGTGGCGCAGCCTCGTCGGCCTGATCATCCCTGAATCGAGGCCCGAGCACTCGCCCTCGGGGAGTCTTGGCGAGGAAACCACAGCGGATCAAATAAGGTTCGTGAACATCCTCGATGGTTCGTTCCTCTTCGCCGACGGTCACCGCGATGGTTTTGATCCCGACCGCCTGTCCTTCGGCACGAGCGACCGTCTGCAAGATCCTCCGATCGAGGGCATCGAGCCCATCGGGATCGACCCCGAGACGGCTCAGCCCATCGTTGGCGGCTCCCTCATCGATCTGTGAATGCCCCTGCATCTGGACAAAATCACGTACCCGCTTGAGATATCGATTGGCGATCCTCGGTGTCCCGCGGCAACGACCGGCGAGCGCTTCGGCACCCTTGCGGGTCACATCGAGACTGAAGATCCGTGCACTTCGAAGGAGCACCTCGACGATCTCGTCATCGTCATACAGCTCCAGTTTTTCCTGAATTCCAAATCGAGCTCGAAATGGTGCGGTCAGATTGCCCTCTCGAGTAGTGGCAGCGACCAGGGTGAAACGAGGCAGGTGGATCCGCATCGAGCGTGCGTTGGGTCCCGAATCGATGATGATGTCGATCTGGAAGTCTTCCATCGCCGTGTAGAGGTATTCCTCGACCACTCGGCTGATGCGGTGCACCTCATCGATGAAGAGCACATCGCCCTCTTCCAGTTCGGTCAAAAGACCGACCAGATCCTTGGCCTTTTCCAGCACCGGTCCACTGGTCGCTCGAAAACCCACCTCCATGTGACCGGCAATTAACCCGGCGAGGGTGGTCTTTCCGAGCCCCGGCATCCCCGACAGAAGGACGTGATCGAGCGCCTCCCCCCGCTCCTTGGCAGCACCGAGAAACACCTTCATGTTCCCGACCACGCTGCTCTGCCCGATAAACTCGGAGAGCTGGCTCGGGCGGATTTGCTCGTCACCTCGGCGTTCGTCAGTCCCGACCGCTTCGGAAGTGACTTGCCGCCGCTGGGCGGCTAATTCGGACTCTTTTCGGGACATTTCTCCCGTGCCTCCTTCGTTGACGACGCGATGATCAGAGAATAGACCGCCTGGCCCCTGCGAACCAGCCCCATCGAACCCGCCCCTTCGGACCAGTCCCAGCAGCGACCTCGATGGCTCCCTTGACCGCAAGCCCTTCGCTGGTGAGGATCCTACCCTGTTCGGGAGCCGCATCGGAGTCCCCCGATCAGAGAATCGAAAGCCGTTCACCCCGCTCGAAAGCGAGACCTGTGCCCTCATCCACATCCGATTCAGGTGGTCAGACCGCCCCCTCGCGACCGGGACTGGGTCCGATACTACTGACCCTGTTCATCGATCTGGTCGGTTTCTCCATCATCTTTCCGCTGTTTCCTGCCATCCTCGATTCCTATCGCGGTGACCCATGGCTCGAGGGGTGGCTCGATGCCCTGCGGTCGCTCTCACCGCAGATCGATGAACCCCGTCTGGTGGTCCTCTTCGGAGGAGTCCTCGGATCGATCTACTCCTTCCTGCAATTTCTCCTGAGTCCCTTCTGGGGCAGCCTTTCCGATCGCATCGGTCGTCGACCGGTGCTGTTGATCACCATCTGGGGCAACCTGATGGCGGCGCTCCTTTGGGCCTTCAGCGGCAACTTTGCGCTACTGGTCCTGTCACGAGTGCTGGCGGGAATCGCCGGAGGAAACATCTCGGCGGCCACCGCAGCAGTGGCAGATCTGACCCCCGGACCGGAACGCGCTCGAGGCATGGGGATGATCGGTGCATCCTTCGGGCTCGGTTTCATCCTTGGCCCGGCCATCGGTGGCGCACTCAGCCTCATCGATATGACCGAGCTCTGGCCCGCCGAGGAAGGGGGCGCACTTCTCGCCACCAATAGTTTCACGGCGGCTGCGCTGGGCGTCTGTCTACTCTCCGCCATCAACTGGCTCTGGGTCTGGTTACGCCTGAAGGAAACTCGACCCGCTGGATTCCCCGCGAGACCTTTGCGCTGGCAGATCTCTCTCGGCGGCCACTGGGGCCCCCAGGTACAGCGGGTTCAACTGGCCAATCTGATCTACCTGATCGGATTCAGCGGCATGGAGTTCACCCTCGCCTTCCTGGTGCAACAGCGTTTCTCCTGGCAGACCACCGACATCGCCCTGATGTTCGTCTCCATCGGCTTGATACTGGCGCTGGTTCAGGGCGGTTTGTCGCGACCCTTGGCTCGACGATGGGGCCCCCATGTCACTTCCCTGATCGGATTTGGCCTGGTCTTTGTCGGCCTGATGGGAATTGCCATCTCCACCCTCGAGTGGCAATTGTGGCTGTCACTGGTCCCCCTGTCGGTCGGAGCGGCGATGGTGATGCCGATGCTATCGACCATCGTCAGCGAGTCGGTGGGTCCTCTACAACAAGGTGAGGTACTGGGCAGTTTCCGTTCACTGGGCAGTCTCGCACGAGCCATCGGCCCCTTCTTTGCCGCCATCCTCTACTGGCAGGTGGGTCCATCTGCTCCCTACTGGGTCTCTGCGGTGATCCTGATCATCCCCATCTGGCTCATCTCAGGTGGCCTTGTCAGAAAGTAGTAAATTCCATAGAATTCCACCACGCCGCTCGACTACAGCCTCTGAAAGGGCGTGTCGTGCAAGACCAAAAATTTGATTCCACTGACGGTGCCACCGCTCCGTCCCTGCTCCACCCATCTCGACTTTCTTCGTCCCTGCGATCTCCGACCGGGTCGAGTCTGATCCTCCTGCTGCTGACCTGCGCGATCGGATGTAGTTCCTCCCCGGTCGATCGTGAGAGCCCGCTGGGTACGGAAGTCGGCCCCGCCGATGTCGCGGCGATGGTCACCGGTACCTGGCAGATGAGAAACGATGAGCAGCAAGGGATGGCGGTCCTCGGAGGACTGCTCGCCTACGACATGACCACCACCGAGCAGGTCGACGGGGTGGCGGTGGCACGAGAACGCATCAGTGCCGGACCACTGTGGATTGCAGGCACCACCGAGAGTCGGGCCATCACCAGTGCCGGAGAAGAGAGTCATGGCAACTGGTTCTTCCCCTTCTGGCGCTATCAGGAGGTCAATGGCGAGCGAACCCTGTACCCACTGATGGTCATCCCGATTCCCCTGGGAAGTTCCTCCGACAGCGACCAGGCTCGATTCGAAGAGGAGTTGACCTGGGACGAGCCGGTGGCGCAGGCGATCGCTCCTCGCGACCTGGAAGCGCCCCCCCTCATCGATCCGGTACCCGACATCTCGACACTCGATCCGCTCGATCGAAGCTATCGTTTGCGCCAGGGAGATACTCTGTGGTCCGTGTCCAAACGCTTCTACGGCACCGGTCAGCGCTGGCGTGACCTGGTCTCGGCGAACCCCGCTCGCTTCGACGATATCCACTCGATCCGGGTCGGAACCACCATTCTCATCCCTCGTTGAGAACCACGAGGAAAACCACAAGGAAACCGTGCAGGCGCATTTCTTCTCGCATCGGGAACCAGTCTTTCCTGACAGCAGTCGGAAGATAGTTCCGAATTGAGCGGCCATCGAGAAGCGCGACATCCTGGCATCCCATGGATCCCTGCAAGAAATCTACCTTTCAGCGAATTCACAGCCGCAGGAAAAGTTGTCGCTGCGAACTCTCGCATTTACAAAGGAACCCACTAGTAAACCTTTGTAAGCCCTATAGAATGGATTCTTCCACCCTCCTGATAAGGCAGTGAGTGGTTTTCTGGTGCCTCCACTCGGGGGCCCGGCAACAAGGCGAGGAAGGATACACAGCATGTTGAACTGGACCAGTATAACCGGGGCGTTCTGCCTGATGATTTGCGTTTCAGGCCTTCAGGCTCAGAATTTCGCCCTTCATTCGATACCCACCTCGGGTTTACCCGGGGCTTCGATCGAAATGGTCGTCGAGTTGGAAACCCCCAGTCCTGCCCAGGGATTTCAGTTCGGATTGACTCACGACTCGACACTCTTGACCGCGACATTGGTCTCTGAGGGCTCCGCTCTCGCCGGTGCCAACGCCGGCAGTGGTGCCGATTACTTCCACTTCGAACTGGCTCCGGTCGGCGGACCCGGAGTGATCGTGGGCGCCATCGTCAGTCTGTCTCCACCGCTGGAGTCGATCCCTGTCGGGACTCACCAGGTGGCCGTGGTCCAGTACAGTCTCATCGCCAGCGCCGAGCCCGGATCGTCCTCCAACCTGACCTTCATCAACACCCTCGGTACTCCGTCGGTGAACTGCGTGATCTCGGTCGGTGGAGTTTCTCAACAGCCGATCCTCGACCACGGAAGCCTCACCATTGAGACTCCGGGTCCCACCGGTGTCACCGTCACCGTCGATGATCCCTGCACCTGTGACGCAACCTTGTCCTGGACCAATGGCAGTCTCTACGACTCCATCGAGATCACCAGAGATGGGGTCACCACCGCTCATGCCGGTACCGATACCAGTCTTGCCATCTCCCTCTCCGACGGAGTGGCTACCAACTTCGAAGTGGTCGGAATCCGCAACCTGCAGGCCTCGGCCGCCGGACTCGGAAGCGGGACTTGCAACCAGACGCCCCCCTCCATCGGGCCCTCGGATCTGGTCTGCACCATCGATCACGAAACCTGCACCGTCACCATGAGTTGGACCAACAATGATCCGACTTACCAGGACCTCACCTTCAGTGTCGATGGTGTCCTGGTCAGCACGATGGCCGGAACCGCCACCTCGGCCTCCCATATCCTTCCAGCAGAGCTGGTCGATTTCTCCCTTGAGGTCGGTGGATCGGGCGGATGTGGTGAAGCGCTGACTTCGATCAGTTGCGTCATGACGTGCTTGCCTGAGCGCTTCAAGCGTGGCGACGTCAACGGCGACAGCGGAGTCGATATCTCCGACGCCATCGGAACCCTGAGTTACCTGTTCCAGGCGACTCCTTCTCCCTGTCTCGACTCGATCGACACCAATGACGACGGCAGTGTCGACATCTCCGACGCCATCTCGGTCCTCAACTACATCTTCGCTGGTGGTGCCGAGCCGGCGGCGCCTGGCCCGACCACTTGTGGCATCGATCCGACCGTGGATTCGCTCGATTGCACCAACTACAACACTGCGGTCTGCAACTAGGTTTCACCACCCGGTTCGGACGGATGAATAAGAAATGAAACGGGCCCGCAGGGTATCACCCTGCGGGCCCGTTCTTCATCTGCAGTGCAGTGCTCGCGACCACCGGCTCAGATCGCCTCGAAGAGGTGCCCCATCTTGTTCTTCTTGGCGCGTAGGTAATCCAGGTTGACCGGTCCCGGCTCCGGTTCGATGGAGATCCGTTCGACCACATCGATTCCGTTGGTAACCAGACCCTCGACCTTGGCTGGATTGTTGGTCATCAAGCGCACCCGAGTTCCCCCCAGCGCCCGCAAGATGGCCGCCGCATCGGAGTAATCGCGCAGGTCCGGCGGAAAACCGAGACGCTCGTTCGCCTCGACCGTATCGAGACCTTCGTGCTGCTGCAGGTGATACGCCTGGATCTTTCGAGTCAGTCCGATGCCGCGCCCCTCCTGAGGCAAGGAGCAAGGCTCCCCACTCTCGGGATCCAATCTGATCCAGTGCCATCTGCAGTTGAGAGCCGCAATCGCAGCGCAGGGATCCGATGACATCGCCGGTGAAACAGGCGCTGTGGATTCTTACCAGAGGAGCATCGGCCCCTTCTTCGGTCGCGAGTTGGCCCTGGCGCAGGACCGTGATCGGCTCGCCGCAGTCCACGCTCCACGACTCGATCTCGAATAGACCGTAGGGGGTCGGAAGTTGTGCCGAAGAGAGTTTCACCGGCTTCACCGGGGAGCTCCCGGCAGCCTCGGGAATCTGCGATTCCCGGCACTCCTCCACCAGGCTGTCGATGGTTCCCAGCAACAGACCATGCAGTTCTGCAAACTTCTCCAGATCCTCCAGCCTCGCCATCGATCCATCTTCATTCATCACTTCACAGATCACCGCTGCGGGCTGCAGTCCGGCTCTCCTCATCAGATGTACCGAAGCCTCGGTGTGACCCTGACGGCTGAGGATTCCTCCATGCTTCCCCTTCAGCGGGAAGATGTGACCCGGCCGATTGAGGTGTTCCGGGGTCGATTCTGGATCGGCCAACTGGCGAAGGGTGTGGGCTCGATCAAAGGCGCTGATTCCGGTCGAGATCCCCTGACTGGAATCGACCGAGATGGTAAAGGCACACTCCTTCGGATCACTCGGTTTCGAGTGCATCGAGGGCAGTTGAAGTCGCTCGACGATCTCTGGCCCCAGCGGAGCGCAAATCAGACCCCGTGCATGTGTCGCGAGAAAGTTGACCTGCTCTGGGGTGATCGACTCGGCGGCCAGCACCAGATCCCCCTCGTTCTCACGATTGGCATCGTCGATGAGGATGACCATCCCACCACGGGAAATCTCCTCGATCAGTTGTTCCACGGTTGCAAGGGTCAATCGAGACTCCAACCCATGAAGGGCAATTCACTCAAAAGGGTCAGGCTCTGACCGAGAAGGCCATTCTAGTGGCTCCAACGACCGGAGTGCAGTCATTCCTTCGGGCCTTCTCGATGAAATCCAAGCTCTTCGACCTCCGCTCCCAGCCGCTCCAGTAACTGTCGTAACCGATCCCCCATGCCTCTGGCGGCATCAGGCAGATCGATCGTCCCCCAGATCAGGATCAACGCCTTACAAGTCGTGGCGTCCGTCTTCGATCGTTGAGAATCCTTGACCGCATTGGCACAGGGGCCCAACCCATCTCTCAGGCACAGCAGCCCTGCCAGATCGATCTGCTGATCGGAACGGTTGAAAACGTAACTCTCTCCTACACCTCCCAGCGAGATCTTCAGCGGTCCTTCCAGCCGATCGAGGTCGACCACGCTGAGCGGGATTCCCTCGCTGCGAGAGACCGCATTCCCCGCATCCACCAGCGGCAAGATCGATGCCAGCGCTCCGCGGGCTGCGGCGGCCACCAGCCACTCGCTGGAGGGTTTGCCGCGACCCGCAGGGCGGTAACCGCCATGCCTCAACAGGGCTCGAATATGCTTCTTACACTGCTCATCGACCGCTTCGGGGCCAGCAGCGGCGGTCAGCAGTTGCTGTAACCACTCGGGACTCTGCTCTCCCTGTGGCCCGGGCAGTTCGGCACGGATCGCCAGCGGATCGAGCAGAGGATGTGATTCCACCTCGATGATCATCGTGACTCCTCCCCAACTTGGTAGCTCAGTTACCTTGTCCCATCGGGCCAGGGGGCTACCATCTCCCCTACTGCAG
>Ga0209089_10003396_pt1 | contig 13591 bp, 16 predicted proteins | sample ArcticOcean_MG_C_FD_187431 | JGI IMG/M metagenome (GOLD analysis project Ga0209089, IMG submission 187431) | Marine microbial communities from western Arctic Ocean - ArcticOcean_MG_CB2_150 (SPAdes) (version 2) | ecosystem: Environmental > Aquatic > Marine > Oceanic | place: Arctic Ocean: Canada...
TTAATGAATATACATAGTTATATTATAGAAGCATTTTCAGAAAAAGACTGGATATTGTTTTAGTATATAAGTAAGGTAATGTGTATAGTAGTTTTCCAGTCTTAGACTGGGGGGGTTCAAGTTTTTACTCCTTTCTCTTGTTCCCCCATTTTTTTAACTATTTTTAATTAAGGTTGTCTAATATAGTATGATAAACACAGAAAAATTTATAGAAAACCTACATAAAGAAATAGATCGTAAAAAAATACGCAATGAACGTATCTTCAATACTATTTATTTAGTAGGAGTGTTTATCTTCGACTTTATAATAGACACAGGAGAATGGATATGAAAAAATTACTTATGATATTAGCTTTATCTTTGCCTATAATGGCACAAGAAGCTGAAGCTAAAGAATCAGTTGGTAAAAAAGTAGTTAGAACTATACAAGATGCAGAGTGGAGTAAATCCAAATCAGCTCATCAAAGAGACCATAATAAAAATGGTAGTGGTAAAATGAAACGAATGAATCGTAGCGATGAACACAAGATGATGGGTAAACGAATGGCTATGGCTAAACGTAAAAAGATGAATAAGAAAAGAGCAATTCGTTCATTTGTTCGTATAATAGTGATTGGTGGAGTAGCATATTATGTTGGATACCATCAAGGTGAAAAACATTACAAAGGTGGTTGGGACAAAAAACCGCCAATGGGAGATAGAAAATGAGAAAGTTAATTACAATATTAACTCTAAGTGCTTTTATTACAGTAGGGTGTGATATGCCTACTGAACCTCAAAGACCTAATGAACTTGATTCTATTGAGATGATGTTGAAGTCTGTAAATGATGAGGATGTACCCATGACTTTTTCTAAAGGTGATGATGATAAAAAAGGTAAGGGTAAAAAAGGTAAAGGTAGAAAACCAAGTTTCCGTAAAGTGATTCATAGATTGGATAGATATTTAACTAATCATCCAAACGAAGAAGTACAAGGATACTTGGATACAGCAGTACTTAATTTGGCTGTTCTACGTCAGATGAAACAAGATGGTGTAAAAGATGGTTTTAAAGAACTTGTCAAGGAAACAAGACAACTATTGAGGAAAGCTATTAAATCAGTTAGAAAAGCAAGGAAGGGTGATTAAGATGGAATTAGATCAAATAATTACATTGTGTGTAGTTGCTGTATTAGTAGCAGTAGAATATTTTAGACCAGGTACACTTACATCTAAAAAATAAATGAAGAAACTATTAACTATATTATTGTTAGTGTTTACACTTGTTTCGTGTGCCGATGACCTTGTAGCACCTAAATATGAGGATGAGGAAAATCCAGACAAACCTGTCGGAGGGGAAGAACCAAAATGAAGAAACTATTAACTATATTATTATTAGTGGGTGTATTATTCGGACAATCAGATACTTTAACATTTAAAGTTAGTGGATTGGTGTGTAGTTTTTGTGCACACGGACTAACCAAAGGAATTGGCAATCTACCATTTACAGATAAACAGAGTATTTTTGTAGATATAAGAAATCAAACTGTTAAAGTTGCCATTAATGAAAACTACAAAGTAATTCCCCATCTAAAAAATACCATTGAATTGATAAAAGAAACTGGATATGAAGTAGATAAAGTTTTTTTAAATGGTGTTGAATTAAAATGATTACACATATGTCAATTGTATACTTTTTTTTAGGATTCTTGTCAGCACTTATAGTTGTTGAACTAACTGATGGGAAACCGGCTACTAAGGCTGACCTCTCACATATAGAACAAGAAATTAATATACAAGAGCCTTGGCCTATACAAGATACACCACAACAAGATACCTTTAATAATCAGAGGAAAAACTAATGAAATTTAAAAACATATTACTGAGTTGTGTATTTATCTTTGGGAGCTTGTCTCTATCGGGATGCTATACACAACTCTCTATGTTTTATCCATCACCAGAACTGGATGAAGAGGTAGAACAATTCTATTCGTATTCATCAGCAGGGCCAATGAAGTCAGTTGGGATATATGCTCAAGATGGGGCAGGACAATCATTAGGTATGGCTTATAGTATGATGTATAATAGGTTTAGTGGTTTTTCAGGATATGGTAACAGATACAACTATTATAATGGTGGATATAATTATGGTGGATATTATAATGAAACTTATACTTTAGGTGGATATACAATGAATATCCCGTGGGTGGCTGAAAAGACACCAAGAACTTGGACAAAAGATGGAAGTTCTCCTGGAACAAATTTAACTGTTACGAGAACAAGAACCAATACTACTGAATCAAGTAATAACGATAGTGGTCAAACTAATAGTTCGAATGTATCAAGTACAAGAAGTTCTTCAACAAGTTCTTCTTCATCAAGTTCATCAAGTTCAGGTGGTAGGAGAACAACAAGGAGAAATTAAAATGGATAGTTGGTATATAATAATTGGGTTATTAGTATTAGTAGTTGTAGGTGGTTATGTGTTATTTTTCGGTGGAGAAGAATGAATCAGAAATTCGGAGATTTATACGGTAAGTTCCTTATCGTATTTGGAATATGGGCATTTATAGCATTTATATTTAAGATAGGATATTAGAATGGATATTAGAATAGAATATTGCGTACAATGAAACTACGAACCAAGAGCTCTCAGTTTGAGAGATGATTTAAATGAAGAATTTGGAATATGGGCCAAATTAGTTACTGGTGAAAGAGGAGCGTTCGAAGTGTTTATAAATGAAACTGAAATATTTTCTAAGTTACACTTAGATAGATTCCCTGAAGAGCGGGAAGTTATAAGATTAATCAGAGAAAAAGAAGAAAATTAAAAATAAAATACATTTTGAGAATTTATATACATATATATTATATGTCATTCGAGACATAGTTTTATGTCATTCGAGACATAGTTTTTTGAAAATTTGAAAAGCATCAACAGGCATGTTGATGTGGGGTTGACTGAATAACAAGCGTATTTTAAAGGCTTGTAATGTATCCTGATTCTCTATCGTGGAGAGTATTCACCTGAATGGTGGTAATACTATGAGACATCATATGAGGGAGTTCGAATCAACTAAAGATAAATAACCAACTTTATCACTTCTTTGGAAGTACCCGAAAGGAAATCTTCCTGAAAACTGGCTGAATAAACCACACTTCAAGGGTTAAGGTATTTGTTAAGGAATTGTATCCGCTCTACCGATGTTAATAACATTAAGGAGAACCGAAGTAACTTTCGGTGGCAAAGTAAGAAGTAAAAAAAATTGGAGTGATTCGATGTGGAACTGGTTTGTCCACACCCCCAAAATTTTTCAAACAAACAAAAGATTTAAAAAAAGAGGCTCACGATTTTTAGTTTCCACTATATTACAAACTTAAAAACACGGGTCTCTTTTTTTTATTAAAAAAATAAAATAAATTACATTTTAATAATAATAGGTTATATTTATTTATGTATCAAGGTTATACTTGATTAACAAATGAATAATGAATAATAATAATAGGAGAATACGCAATGGATTTATCAGCAATCCGTAAGAGGCTAGGTCAGCTTCAAACAACAAACAATCGTACATCAAGTCTTTGGAAACCACAACCAGGTAAAACACAAATTAGAATTGTGCCTTATGAATTTAATAAGGACAATCCTTTTATCGAGTTGTTTTTTCATTACAATCTAAATAATCGATCTTATTTATCACCAATTAGTTTTGGTCGTCCAGACCCAATTGAAGAATTTGCACAGAAACTTCGTGCAAGTGGTAATAAAGAAGATTATCAATTATCACGAAAACTCGAAGCAAAAATGAGAACTTTTGCTCCAGTCGTAGTTCGTGGTGAGGAAAAGCAAGGAGTAAAGTTTTGGGGATTCGGTAAAACCGTATACCAAGAATTACTCTCAATTATTGCTGATCCAGATTATGGTGATATAACCGATCCTGTAAATGGTAGAGATGTCGTGGTAGAATTTCTATCAGCAGAAGAAACAGGAGCTAGTTTCCCTAAGACTAACATTCGTGTTAAACCAAATCAAACAGCAGTTTCAGATGAACCTGAAATTCTTGAATTGGTTAAAAAACAGCAGGATATTCGAGACATTTATCAAGAGCAAAGCTATGATGATTTGACAGAAATTTTGAATGAATGGTTGAATCCTGATGATAAACCATCAGAAGAAGGTACAAAAGATACTGTATCTACACCTCAACTTGAAACTTCTAAAGTGTCAAATACAGCAGACGCTTTTGACGATCTGTTTAATAGTTAATAAAAAAAATAGGGCCGTCAAGGTCAATCCGAGACGGCTCTTATTTCTAAAGGAGATAATGAATGTCCGTACACGATGTTTTAGCTAATGTTTTAGCAGACTCACTAAATAAAAAGTTCAAAGATACTAAAGTAGCATACTTTCTTGATGGTAGTGATTCCACACCAACCGATATCAAGGATTTCATTTCTACTGGTAGTTCCATGTTAGATTTGGCTATATCAAATAGACCAGACGGTGGAATTGCTGTAGGTAGAATTACAGAAATCAATGGGTTGGAATCAAGTGGTAAATCATTACTTGGTGCACATATTCTTGCCGAAACTCAAAAGAAAGATGGAATCGCTGTCTATATAGATACAGAGACTTCAGTTTCACAAGAGTTTTTGGAAGTAATAGGTGTTGATATGAGTAAGATGTTATACCTACATTTAGAAACCGTAGAAGATATCTTTGAAGCGATTGAAGAAATCGTAATTAAAGTTCGTGAATCAGATAAAGATAGATTGGTAACAATTATGGTTGATTCACTTGCTGGAGCCTCTACTAAGGTAGAGATGGAAGCAGATTTTGATAAAGATGGTTGGGCTACAGCCAAAGCAATTATTATATCAAAAGCAATGAGGAAAATTACTCAGTTGGTTGGTAAACAAAAAATTGCTCTTGTGTTTACAAATCAACTCAGACAAAAACTTGGAGTAATGTTTGGAGACCCTTGGACAACAAGTGGTGGAAAAGCACTACCATTTCACGCTTCTACACGTATTCGATTAAAGAATATGGGACAAATTAAAGATAGTAAGAAAAATACTATCGGTATGAAATGTAGAGCACAAATAGTTAAGAATAGATTAGGCCCACCTTTGAGGCATGCCGATTATGATATGTACTTCGACAGAGGTATTGATAATTATGGGGCATGGTTAACTGTACTTAAAGAACATAAGTTAGTTAAGGTTGGTGGTGCTTGGTACACTCTCACAGATGCAAAAGGTAAAGAACATAAATTCTTATCTAAAGATTGGGAAGAGTTAATTACGAGTAACGATGAAATAAAAGAATATGTGTATCAAATCATTTGTGATAAGGTTATATTAAAATACAAAGAAAAACTTGGTATTGATGATGTAGAATTCACAGATGAGGTTATCGGTGATTAATCAGAAACACTTATCTATACTTGAAGAGATAAAAAAATCTGGCGGTAAGGTAGATAGTGGTGAACCTAATGATTCGGTTTTACTAATAGACGGATTAAATACTTTTATTAGAGTATTTTCCGCAATACCAACTACCAATGAAGATGGGATTCACATTGGTGGAATAGTTGGTTTTTTAAGGTCAATAGGATACACTATTAATATGGTAAGACCTACCCGAACCATCATAGTATTTGATGGTAAAGGTGGGTCTACCCGCCGTAGAAAGATATTTCCACAATATAAAATGGGAAGAAAAATGTCCCATAGATTGAATCGAACCCACGATTTTCTTACTCGCGATGACGAAAAGAAAATGATGGTTTTTCAGTTAAATAGAATAGTGCAGTATTTAGAATGCTTGCCTCTTACTATTATCAATATGGATAATATAGAAGCGGATGATGTAATTGGTTATTGTGCAAAACATATTTTCGATAAGAAATCAACAATTATGAGTACAGATAAAGATTTTTTACAGTTGATTGATGAAAATATAAGCGTATATTCTCCAACAAAAAAGAAGATGTATGATGAAGAAAAAGTAGTAGAGGAATATGGTATTTCTTCACATAATTTTTTATTATATAAAATTTTGGATGGTGATGTAAGTGATAGTATACCTGGAATCAAAGGCGTTGGGTTGAAATCATTGATAAAACATTTTCCTTTTTTAGAAACCTCACATAAATATTCAATAGAAGATATTATTAAAAGTGCTTTTACACAAAAAGAAAAATATAAAATTTGTGAAGATATAACTAATTCACGAGAACAAATGTTATTAAATAAAAAACTTATGGACTTGGATGAGCTCAATATTTCAGGTAATGCAAAACTTAAAATACAAAATATTATATCAAATCCTATTCAGAGGTTAGTGAAACATAAATTCCAAAAAATGTTTTTAGAGGATAAAATGTATACTGCATTACCTAATCTAAATAGTTGGTTACACACAACATTTAATAGATTAAAGTTTATGGCAGAGAAAACTCATGGGTAGGAAAAGAAAATATTTTACAAAAGAAGATAGGAAAAAAGCTCAACGCCGTTGGCAGATGGAACATTATATGCGAAATCGAGATAAGATTTTAACCAAGGCTAAGCAAAATTATCGTGAAAAGAAAACTCAGGAGTTCTATGATAGAAAAGTGCAACAGATGTACAGAGACATAGAATGACTGTAGATTATAATGTACTACAGAATTTTTTAGACATAGATGAATTAGAACTAAATTATCATAGAGTTACAAATGATATAACCTCTATAGATATTGAGGATGGTGTTGCGTGGATATTTAAGTATTATAGGAAAAGGGGATTTCCTCATTATACAATTCGTGAAGAAGAAAAGCACGAACACCTTAGAAAATTACAAAAATTTAATCACAAAACAATACTTGATGGTGATGAAATAATTCAGACAATGCATGGGTTGAGATTGGCTTGGAGTTACTTTCCACAATTTTGGAATGTACTTTGTGGTAATGCAAAAAATACTCCGTGGGAAAATTTTCACGATGACGGAAAATTAAAAAAAGTTATTAGAAAGACTTGGATATGGCAAGAAAAATTTGGTAATGGAAGATATACAGAGAATAGATTTAGACAAAATTTAAAATTGTATGAGGGAACACAAACTGTATCTAACTTTCGTCCTACTGCTGCAAAATACATTTATGAAACTTATGGTGGAGATGGAGTAGTTTGGGATATGAGTTGTGGTTGGGGTGGAAGACTGTTGGGTGCACTTTCATCTAAGAGAATTAAAAAATACATTGGTACAGAACCTTCAACAAAAACATTTGAGGGGTTGAATAAGATTAAAGAAGAGTTTAGTTATCTTGGTAAGGAAGTAGAATTACATTGTCTTGGTAGTGAAGTATTTAAACCAAAGGAAAAAGTGGATTTATGTTTCACTTCACCACCATATTTTAATACTGAAAAGTATGCGGATGAACCTACTCAAAGTTATATTAAGTATCCTACAGAGCAAGAATGGATTGATGGTTTTTTATTTCAAACTTTACAAAATACTTTTGATTCTACGAAAGTAAATGGATATTTATTATTGAATATTGCGAACACTTCGAGTGGGAAAAATATTGAAAATGGAACACTTGAAATAGCAAAAAAATTAGGTTATAAATATATCAAAACACTTCGATTAAATCTATCAACACTGGCTAGAGATGGTAAAGGTTCTGGTTCTAAGTTTGAACCAGTTTTTGTATTTAAAAAGGAAACATTATGAGTGAAACCTTAGTAAAATACGGAACTTCATTTCAAAGTAAAATTATTACAAGTTTGATTACAGATAGTAAATTTACTAAACAGATTATTGATATTTTAGAAGTTAGTTATTTCGATAGTGATTCTAATAAGTTTATTATAAAAACAATACAAGATTATTTCGTGAAATATAAAACTACACCCTCAATGGAAGTATTGAAAGTTTTTATTGATGATATAGAAAATGAAGTGTTGAAATTAGGTGTGGTTGATTTTTTACGACAGGCTTGGCAACATAGAGAATCACCAGATTTGGTGTTTGTAAAAGAAAAGACATTAGAGTTTTGTAAGAATCAAGTTATAAAAACTGCTATAATGGAATCAGTTGAGTTACTGGATAATCATCAATATGATGAGATAAAGGGTGTGATTGATACAGCAATGAGAGCGGGAGTTGAAAGAGATATTGGACACGAGTACTTGACGGGTTTTGAAGAACGAATGACTAATCAGGCACGAGATATTGTACCAACAAAATGGGATCCTATAAATGATTTGATGGAAGGTGGATTGGGTAAAGGTGAATTAGGAGTTATTGTTGCTCCCGCCGGTATAGGTAAATCTTGGACGTTACAATCATTAGGAGCATATTCAGTACAACAAGGTTTAACTGTAGTACATTATACCTTAGAGTTAAATGCACAATATGTAGGATTACGATATGATTGTATTGTGAGTGGCCAACCTACCGGAAATTTACAATATTATAAAGAAGAAGTGTTAAGTGCCATAGAAAAGCTCAAGGGTAATTTGATTATCAAGTATTATCCTACAAGAACGGCTAGCGTAAATACAATTACAGCACATTTACAACAATGTGAACTACAAGGTATTAAACCCGATTTGGTTATTGTGGATTATGCAGATATTATGAAATCAACACAACATTTTACAGAGAAACGACACGAAGTAGGTCATGTTTATGAAGAATTACGAGGATTGGCAGGAGAATTTGAAGTTCCTATATGGACAGCATCACAAGCAAATCGTTCTTCATTAGAAGAAGAAATTATTGGAGCAGATAAAGTTGCAGAGGATTATAGTAAAGTGATGACGGCGGATTTTGTTATGAGTATGAGTAGAAAAGTGGAAGATAAGATAGCAAATACAGGTAGATTTCATGTTATAAAGAATAGATTCGGGCCAGATGGACTTACATTTCCTGCCAATATTAATACTAATACAGGAAATATTCAGATATTTGAATCGAGTAGTGTGGGTGGTAAACAAGCACAAGGAAAAATGGATAATTCTCAAGAGTTTTATCGTAAATCATTAGCACAAAAGAAGAAAGATTTTGATGGTGAAGGGTTTGAATAAAACTTCAAAGAAAATTTATTATAAAAATCGAAAAATTTGTATATATTGATTGCTAATGTCAAGTATATACTATAGTTATACTTGGAGTTTAAAGAAAAAAGATGTTTTACGAAAAGATTATAATGGGAGTAGTTATGGAAAAGTTTAAGTTATCTGAACAGTTTATAAGTAAGTATAAAAGAAAAAAACCCCCGTTTGGTTTTAATGGCTTAGGTGAACTGGTTTATATGAGAACCTATTCTCGTATCAAAGAAGATGGAAAAAATGAAAAATGGTGGGAGACGGTTCAAAGGGTTGTTGAGGGCACTTATTCTATGCAAAAAAATCATATTGAAACTCATCAATTAGGTTGGAATGCTTGGCAAGCACAAAAATCTGCACAAGAAATGTATGATAGAATTTTTAATATGAAGTTCTTACCTCCAGGTAGAGGATTGTGGGCAATGGGAACTGCTATTACCGAGGAAAAGAAATTATATGCTGCATTAAACAATTGTGCATTCGTATCAACAAAAACACTAAAAGAAGATTACGCAAAACCATTCTGTTTTCTAATGGACGCATCGATGTTAGGTGTAGGAGTAGGATTCGATACCAAAGGTGCTGGAGAGATTATAATAAAGGGAGTAAATAAAGATAGAAAAGAAGAAATATTTGAAATACCTGACACGAGAGAGGGTTGGGTAGAATCACTTAAATTATTATTGGAGAGTTATTTTCACGGAACTACTGTAGTAGAATTTGATTATTCAAAAGTAAGACCAGCTGGTGAACCAATCAAAGGTTTTGGTGGAGTTTCAAGTGGACACGAACCATTAAAAGAAATTCATGTGGCAATTCGTGGCGTATTAGAAAAAAATTCAGGTGAACCAATCACAGTAACTACAATTGTGGATATAATGAACCTAATTGGTAAATGTGTCGTGGCAGGGAACGTAAGACGAACAGCAGAGATTGTATTTGGTGACCCTGATTCAGAAGAATATTTAGATTTAAAAAATTATAAAGTAAATCCACATAGAGAAACTTACGGATGGACTTCAAACAATTCAGTATTTGCAGAGTTGGGAATGGATTATTCTGATGTGTGTGAACGTATTTCGGACAATGGAGAACCTGGATTTGCTTGGTTAGAAAATATGAGAGGTTATGGTAGAATTAAAAATGGTAAAGATAATAAAGACCATAGAGCAATGGGTGGAAATCCATGTTTAGAACAAACATTAGAAAGTTATGAGTTATGTTGTTTAGTAGAAACATTTCCAAACAATCATGAAGATTTAGAGGACTATAAGAGGACATTAAAATATGCCTATTTATATGCCAAAACGGTAACACTTGGTAGAACACATTGGTCAGATACTAACAGAGTTATGTTAAGAAACAGACGAATTGGTTGTTCAGTAAGTGGTGTTGCTCAGTTTATAACAAGTCGTGGAATACACGAGTTAAAAGATTGGTTGGAGAACGGTTATGATACAATACAAGAATGGGATTGTATGTATTCTGATTGGTTTGCAATACCCAAATCTATCAAAACTACTTCAGTAAAACCGAGTGGTACAGTTTCATTATTAGCTGGTGCAACTCCAGGATTACATTATCCAGAATCAAGATTTTATATTAGAAGGATTAGAATATCAAAACATTCAGAATTAGTAGAACCTTTGAAGAAGGCAAATTATACATTAGAACCAGCATTTGGTTCTGAAGATTCAACATTGGTGGTAGAAGTACCAGTAGATGTAGGTGAGGGTATAAGAACTGCGAGTGAGTTATCTATATGGGAACAATTCAGTTTAGCAGCATTTATGCAACGACATTGGGCAGACAACCAAGTTAGTTGTACAGCAACATTTGACCCTGAAACAGAATCAGATCAATTACCACACGTGTTGAAATATTTTCAGTATAATTTGAAAGGTATATCACTTTTACCAAGACATGAACTGGGAGCATATAAACAAATGCCCTATGAGGCGATTGATGAGAAAACATATCATTTTGAAGTAGATAGGCTTGGTAAATTATATTTTGGTGTAATTAAAAATGAAGAAGCAGATATAGATAAATTTTGTAATAATGATAATTGTGAAATACCACCGATGAGTGGAGATAATGATGATCAAGAATATGCAAACTAAGTTTTCACATACCCCAGATAGGCAGTTGACGCACCTATGGAAAAATGCGTCTTAACAATAACAACGAGGGAGACGTTTTATGAATAAACGTAATCTAATCTCAATGGTAATGACTTTCCTAACACCCATGTTCATTTATGGACAAGGGGTTGTTTCGGGAACTGTTGCCGATGAGACAGGAAATCCCCTTGCTGGAGCTAATGTAACAATTACGGGAACTGAATTGGGTGGAGCTGCTAACGCAGACGGTATCTACACAATTGCAGTAGAAAATGGGACATATGATGTTACGGCTTCAGTTATAGGGTACAAATCCGCTACTAAAACAGTAGATGTTAGCGGAGATGTTAAGCTCGACTTTAACCTATTAATTTCGGTAGTCGAGATGTCAGCATTAGAAGTTTTGGCTTCGAGAGCTGACGAGAAAACACCTGTTGCATACACAACAGTTGGTAAAGAAGAGTTGGAATTTCGTCTTGGTTCACAAGATGTTCCGATGGCTTTGAATACTACACCAAGTGTATATGCAACTCAACAAGGTGGTGGTGCGGGCGATGCTCGTATCAATGTTCGTGGGTTTAACCAACGAAACGTAGCAGTAATGATTAATGGAGTCCCACAGAATGATATGGAAAATGGGTGGGTCTATTGGTCTAATTGGGATGGTGTTGCAGACGCAGCTCAATCCATTCAGATGCAACGTGGTTTAAGTGCTGTTAATTTAGCTACACCTTCTATTGGTGGAACTATGAACATCATTACAGACCCCGCGGCAATGACAAGAGGTGGTAAGTTCAAACAAGAAGGTGGTGATGGTGGTTTTCTTAAAACTACTGTTAATTACAATTCAGGTTTGATTGGTGATAAACTAGCACTTAGTGGAACGATAGTTCGTAAAACTGGTGATGGAATCATTGATGGAAACTGGACAGATGCTTGGGCTTGGTACTTAGGTAGTTCATATCAGTTAAATAAAAAGAACAGATTCGAACTATACGCAATAGGTGCACCACAACGTCACGGTCAAAATCTGTACAAACAGAATATCGCTACTTACTCACAAGAGTTAGCTGGTGAAGTTGATGGATACGATAAAGCAGCTTTCGCAGACGGAGCAAAATTCGAACACGAAGCTGGTCGTACATTCAGTCAAAATTGGGGTCCCGTTAGTTCAGACTATAAAGGACAACAGTATTGGTATATGTATGGTGCTCGTACAACTGATAGACATAATTCTAACTTCCTAAATGAAAGAGAAAACTTCTTTCATAAACCATTGGTTAATCTTAACCATTACTTGACAATAAGTGATAAGGCTCGTTTGAGTTCAGTTCTTTATTGGAGTGGTGGTTCAGGTGGTGGTACAGGAACTTATGGTAGTTCTTTCAGAAATCCTGCAGTTGAAGGTAATAAATGGTATAAGAGTTCCCCGTGGACTTGGAATTGGGATGGAGCTATTGCAGCTAATTCTGATAACGTAGATACTGATTTCCACGCAACTGAAAATCGTTCAAAGGGTATTCTACGCAACTCAATTAATCGTCAAGATACGTATGGTTTGATTTCTAAATTGAACTATGAAGTATCAGATGAACTTGAAGTTCAAGTTGGTATTGATTGGCGAACTGCTGGTATTGAACACGCTCGTGAAGTTCGTGATTTACTTGGTGGTGATTATTTTGTTAATAAATCTAACAAAAATAATACAACTGCAGCTAGTCAAATGCAAGGACTTGGTGATATCATCGCATATCATAATAGTACTACAGTTGATTGGTTAGGTGGATTTGTTCAAGGTAAATATACTAAAGATAAACTTAACCTATATGGTATGGGTGGATTATCAAGTATTAAGTATTCTTACCAAGACCACTTTACAGTTGCTAACGAAGTAGTTAAAGCAGATGCTATCTCTACTTTCCAAGTAAAAGGTGGAGCTATGTATGACGTAGACGATAATGTTAGTATTTTCGCTAACACAGGATACGTTGAGAAACCACCAATAATGGATAATGTAATCTATTATGATGGTACAGTTGCTTCAGACCCTATAAATGAATCATTTATTAGTTCAGAAGCTGGTGTTAACTTTGAATCAGATAAGTTTGCAGTTAAAGTAAGTGCTTACAATACTGATTGGAAAGATAGAAACCTTACAAAAGCTGTAACTACAGGTCAAGGTGATTCGGGTGATACTGATGTGATATTCTTAAAAGGTATCGGTCAAAAACACCAGGGTCTTGAAATCGAAGGTTCATTGAAGTTAAATGATATGATTCGTTTAGACGGAGCAGTATCATTTGGTAAGTGGAAGTTTGATGGTGATGCAGATGGTCTTTATACAGAATATGATGAAGAAGCACCAAAACAAACATCTTACACTTA
>Ga0209089_10003397_pt1 | contig 13591 bp, 11 predicted proteins | sample ArcticOcean_MG_C_FD_187431 | JGI IMG/M metagenome (GOLD analysis project Ga0209089, IMG submission 187431) | Marine microbial communities from western Arctic Ocean - ArcticOcean_MG_CB2_150 (SPAdes) (version 2) | ecosystem: Environmental > Aquatic > Marine > Oceanic | place: Arctic Ocean: Canada...
CAGAGCGTCGATCACTGCGGCGGCCGCGAGGCCACGACGCGGTTCCCAGGGCTCACGTTGGACGATGAGCCCGAAGCGGTCGGCCACGGTCGCCCATTTCTCCGCGAAGAAGCCCTGATCGAAGACAACGACCCGGTCTCCAGGCGAAAGCGTGTTCGTGATCGCCGCTTCCCAGGCTCCGCTCGCGGACGACGGGTGCACGAGAACGTGGTGTTTGGTCCGAAAGAGCCACTTCAACTCCGCTAAGAGCCGACCTGTGAGTTCCTTGAATTCCGGGCCTCGGTGGTCGATGGTCGGGCGGGACATCGCACGCAACACCCGGTCCGGCACGTTGGTCGGGCCGGGGAGCTGCAGAAAGTGGCGTCCGCTGCGGTAGGTCACGGTACTTGGCTCAGGTGCGACTGTGGGTAGGGTGGCATACGTTGCCGCCCAAGAGAAAAGCCAACTTACACGGTACCCCACGCCCCGACACCCATGAGCCGTCTGAGCACCGATCGCGCACCCGGCGACGCAGGCCTTGAACGAAAACTCCGCGGTGCGATCCGGGGCGAGGTTCGTTTCGACGCATTTACTCGCGGGTTGTATTCGACTGATGCGTCTCACTATCAGATCGAACCGTTGGGTGTGGTCTTTCCGAGATCCGCTGAGGATGTAGAAGCGATCATGACGGTCGCCCGCGAGGAGGGCGCCCCTGTTCTTCCGCGCGGCGGCGGCACGTCTCAGTGCGGACAGACCGTGGGCCGGGCCATCATCGTGGACGTGAGTCGCCACCTCACGGCATTCGAAGTCGTGGGAGAGGACCACGTCGACGCCGATCCAGGGCTGGTCTTGGATCACCTCAACTCGGCCCTGAAACCGGACGACAGCTGGTTCCCGGTCGATCCGTCGACCAGTAACCGTGCGACCCTGGGAGGCATGGCGGGCAATAACAGCGCCGGATCTCGGTCTCTGAAGTACGGGATGATGATCGACAATGTCGCGGCGGTTGAAGCCGTGCTACCGGACGGGCGCCGCCTCTGGCTGGGTGAAGGCGGCTCTGAGGCGTCGCTCATCCCTGACGAACTCGCCGCACTTCGGGCCCTGTACTCACGGGATGCGGACGAGATCGCCCGGACCACTCCCCATACCATGCGCAACGTCGCCGGCTACGCCGTCGATCGCCTCGCTCCGGCGCACGAAAACCTGGCGCAGCTCCTTGTGGGCTCGGAAGGGACGCTCGCCTTCTTCACCAAACTCAAACTACGCCTCGCCCCTGTGCCGCGGACCCGCGTCTTGGGCGTGTGCCACTTCCCCACTCTGCTGGGGGCCCTGGATGCGGTGCAGCACATCGTCAAGCTCGCGCCCAGTGCCGTGGAGCTGGTAGACGAGAACGTCCTGACGCTCGCGGCCGAGCGACCGGAGTTCCGTTCCGCCTTGTCGACCTTCGTTGTAGGAGCCCCGAAGGCGCTCCTGCTCGTGGAGTTCGCGGAAGAGACCGCCGGTGCCGACCTCTCCGGGAAGTTGAGGCAGCTCGCGGATCTCCTGGGCGAACTCGGCTATCCCGGCGGAGTGGTTCGGGCGGAGACGGCCTCCATGCAGGCCGCTGTGTGGAGCGTGAGGAAGGCCGGCCTCAACATCGTCATGTCCATGGCGGGGCCGAAGAAGCCGATCTCGTTCATCGAGGACTGCGCCGTCCCCCTCGAGCATCTGTCCGAGTACGCAAAGAGCGTCGAAGAAATCTTCGCACGCCACGGCTCCACGGGCACCTGGTATGCACACGCCTCGGTTGGGTGTCTGCACGTACGTCCTGCCCTAAACCTCAGGGACCCGGAGGACATCCGCAGCATGCGTGCCATCGCTGAGGAGACCCACGAGGTCGTGCGCAGATACGGAGGCACACATTCTGGTGAGCACGGCGACGGGCTACTGCGATCAGAGTTCCTCGCAACGATGCTGGGGGACCGCATGGCCACGCTCTACGCTGATGTTAAGCACACTTTCGATCCGTCCGGGCTCATGAACCCTGGAAAGATCGTCGACCCACCGCGCATGGATGACCGGAGCCTTTTCCGGTACAACGAAACGTACGCGGAGTCCGCTCCGGGGCGGGCCGAAAAGGCTCTCCCCGTCGTGTTGGATTGGTCCGGGGACAACGGGATCCTCTCCGCAGTGGAGAAGTGCAACAACAACGGCGCATGCCGAAAGTCGGATCCGGGCGTGATGTGTCCGTCGTTCCGTGCCACGCAAGACGAGCGACATTCGACCCGAGGGCGGGCGAACGCCCTCCGGCTCGCGCTTACCGGACAGCTGGGAGAGGACGGACTCGATTCGCCCGAAATGGCCGAGGCCATGTCGCTGTGCATCTCTTGTAAGGGCTGCAAACGCGAGTGTCCGACCGGCGTCGACATGGCGTCGCTGAAGCTCGAATGGCTCCACCACCAAAACCGGAAGCACGGAATCTCGGCGCGCGAGCGCCTTCTCGCAGATCTCCCTAGACGAGCCTCCATGCTCAGTCGCCTGGCGCCGCTCGTGAATATTGGCGGCGCCAACTCGCTGCTTAGGAGCTTGGCCGAGTCGCGGCTCGGGATTTCCTCGCGACGCCCCCTTCCGAAGTGGTCCTCGCACCCCTGGCGAGAGAGTGAGGCCAACGGCGCCCTCGGCCCGGGAGATGCCTTCCCCGCCGTGGCACTCTTCGTCGACACTTTCACGCGTTGGTTCGAGCCCGAGGTCGCGCGGGCCGCCCTCGACGTGCTTTCCCAGACCCGACAAACGTCCGGCGGCGTCCGGGCCAAAGGTCGCCCTCTGTGCTGCGGCCGCACGTACCTCAGCGCCGGGCTACTCGACGAAGCACGGGAGGAAGGTCACCGAGTCATCGACGCGATGCTGCCATACGCCGCCAACGGCATACCGGTGGTGGGCCTCGAGCCCAGCTGTGTGTACACCATCAAGGAAGACCTTCCTCGCCTCATCCCCACGGAGGACGCCCGTCGAGTAGCGGACAACATGATCCTCTTCGAGGAGGCAATCGATGCCGACCTGGAGTCCGGTATCACGTTGCCGTTCGTCGAACAGAATGGGTCCGCCAAGGTCCACGGACATTGCCATCAAAAAGCGGCGGGGTCCGCAGACGTCACCGCACGGCTACTCAACCGGATTCCTGGCTTCGACGCCGAGTTGATCGAGTCGGGATGCTGCGGGATGGCTGGAGCGTTCGGATATCACGAAGAACACTACGAGGTCTCAATGGCGATCGGAGAACTCGATGTCCTCCCCGCCGTTAGGGAGGCCGGCCCCGACGTAGCGATCGTCGCTGCCGGTACGAGCTGCCGTGCTCAGATCACAGACGGCACCGGGAGAGAGGCGAAACACCCCGCCGAAATAATCAGAGACGCACTTCAGAAGCAGATCGAACCCTAGAGCTCTCGCCCTTTCGTCTGGCCGGCTTATTCGCCGCGCGACGGGCGGAGCGATTAAATTCCGAACGGCCCAAAGAGCAGGTTGCCTGGAGCATCAGGGTCGGTTCCTCGATCGAACTCACCGGCGATACTCATCAGTTCCGTTCTGCTGATCACTCCATCGTGATCGGACTCTCCGCGCAGGATTCGAACATTCTCCACGACCCGCTCGAAGTCTCCGACGTCGATCTGGCCGTCGTCATCTGCGTCGTTCACCTGGAAGTAGCGGGTCACTTTCTTGATCTAGAGATCGCTCAGCATCGATTCATTCGGGGTGGGCTGCTGCGGGCCAGAACCATCCGGACCGACTCTGGAATCACTAGATATGTCCTAATCCAGCCGCGCCACTACTGCTGAGGACACCTCTTCAAGTTCGAGCAGGGCTTCGCGTACATCGGGTGCAACGTCCGCATCGACCGCGATGGCCGCGAGCGCGTCGCCTCCACGGGAGAGCCGTGACTGATGGTATTCTCCGATGTTGATCTCGTGGTTCCCAAGGAGGGTGCCGACCCGGCCAATGACTCCAGGCACATCGTGGTTCTTGAGCACGATGAGCGCTCCGCTTGGCACAATGTCCACGTGGTACTTCTCGATTCTCACGATGCGGGGGTGTCCCTCCCCGAGGAGGGCGCCCGCGACGCTGAAGTCTTGGCTCTCACCCTTGATGATGACTTCCACGAACTCCGTGTACGATTTGTGTCTCGCGAGCTGTGCCCTCGAAATCCCGATGCCCCGCTGACGGGCTAGGTGAGCAGCGCTCACGAAGTTCACCACATCCTGCCCGACAACCCTCTCGAGCAATCCGACCAGGACATACGACGTGAGGGGCTGCACAGCCTCATCCGACTCACCTCCGTAACGCACTTCGACTCCTGTAATCCCACCTGGCGCCAGCGCGCATGCAAGCCGACCCAGCTTGTGACCGAGATCGAAGAGCGGCATAAGCGCCTTCAGCGCATCACCGCTGATGGCGGGTGCGTTGAGCGCCCGGGAGAGATCCCCTTCCGCCAACGCGGCCCTCACCGCTTCAGCGATTTCCACGGCCACGAGTTCCTGCGCTTCCGTCGTCGACGCGCCCAGGTGTGGGGTAAGCACAATGTTGGGCGCCTCCCGAAGGGGACTCCCATCTTCAAGAGGCTCGTTCTCGTACACGTCCAAGGCCGCACCCGCGATCTGCCCGTCGTGAAGCGCCTGAGCGAGCGCCGCCTCGTCGACGACACCGCCGCGCGCCACGTTCACGATGAACGCACCGTCTTTCATGCGTCCAAGCGTTTCCGTGGAGATCATGCCACGGGTGTCGTCGGTGAGCGGGACGTGAAGAGAGATCACATCAGCCTTCTCAATGACATCGTCGAGCGATGCACGGCTTACGCCCAGCCTCGAAGCACGCTCCGCGGTCAGGTACGGATCGTGCGCCATGACCTTCATGCCAAAGGCTGCACATCGGCGGGCCACCTCACCGCCGATCCTTCCGGCGCCGATTAGGCCCAGTGTCCGCCCTCGGAGCTCGACCCCTTTGAAGCTCGACCGCTCCCACGCGCCGGTGCGCATCGACGCGTCAGCTGCGGAGACTTTTCGCACCATCGACAGGATCAAAGCCATCGTGAGTTCCGCCGCGGAGACGGTGTTGCCCGCCGGAGCGTTCACAACGGCTACGCCCCGCTCCGTGGCCGCCTCCAAGTCGATGTTGTCGACACCTACGCCGGCACGGCCAATGACTCGGAGGTGTTCCGCTTGTGCGAGCATTTCGCCGCAGACTTTGGTCGCACTCCGCACGACCAGGCCGTGCGCATCCTTCAGAGCCTCGGCGAAGGCCGGGTCAGACGAATCGTCGATCTTGATCACTTCGAAACGAGCGTCTGCCCGAAGCGGCTCGAGACCAGTGTCAGACACCTTGTCTGTCACGACCACCTTGAAGGTCGGCGTCATCGGATCACCTCGGTCAGTACTTCGAGAAGTTCGTTCAGTTCGTCGAGCGAATGGTCGCCCATGTGTCCGATTCGGATGGACGTCTCTTTCAGCTTCCCGTAGCCCCCACCAACCACCCAGCCCCGCTCTCGCATCCCCTTCACGATCGGGGGTCCGCTCAATCCCTCGCCCAGCTGAACCGCAGTGACCGTGGGAGAGCGATACCCTTCCGGGGCCATGACTGAGAGGGGCAGACCATTGGCCGCCATCTCAGCAACCCAAGCGTGTGTGCGCTCGGCCATGGAGGTGTGGCGGGCCCAGCGGCCCTCCATGGTTTCTTCCGCGAAGTGATCGAGCTGGACCTGAAGCGCATACATCGTGCTCAAGCCAGGCGTCGTAGGCGTTTGGAGCTTTTCGATGTTCTTCTGGAACTCGACCAAGTCGAAGTAGAAGCCTTTCCCAGTTACGGAGGCCGAACGCTCCATCATCGCCTCAGACGCGACACCGAACGACAGGCCGGGTGGAAGCGCGAGCGCCTTCTGTGACCCCGTCAGGACGAAGTCGAGCCCCCATGCGTCAGTGCGAAGCTCGGCCCCACCGCACCCTGTGACTGAATCGACGAGCAAAAGCGTGTCTGCATGCTGCTTCACAACGGTAGAGATGGCTGGAAGGTCGTTGAGCGCGCCGGTTGAGGTCTCCGAATGCACCACTGTGACCGCGTCGTAGTCACCACCTTCGAGGGCAGTCGCAACAGCGGCAGGATCGTGGGCTTCGCCCCACGGAACGGAGACCTCGTCTACTTCGAGTCCACACGCCACCGCGATCGAAGCGAAGCGCTGACTGAAGGCCCCATTCACGAGCGACAACACGCGGCTGGAAGCTCCATTCCGAACCGCAGCTTCCATAAGGCCAGACGCTGAAGAGCTAGAGATGAAGACGGCCCGGGCCGTAAAGAACGCCTGCTTGAGGCCTTCTTGGAGTGGCCCCATCACTTCCTGGATACCAGGCCCTCGGTGTCCGATCATCGCCTTGGTCTGGGCCGCGAGGACCTCGGAGCGGACCTCCGTCGGACCAGGGAGGAAGAAGCGACCGAAGGGAGTCTCGCTACCGTCAGAAGCGGTCTGGCTCAAAGAATATGCTCCGCGCGCGGGGGGGGGCATTCGTGTCAACAATCGGTCTAAGGAAGGTCCGGGGAAGCTAACGAGGAGGCAGATGTTTACCAGTTGTCAGCGCGCTCCTTTGTAGGATCGCCCGTGGCACCCGCATGTTCTCCGCAACCCACCCGAACTCCGCATGCCCGCCGTGCCCAATCCCCAGAAATTGCTCCACGACATCCACCGCAGATCTCTGTAGCAGGTCCTGGGGATTTACCTCGCGGCATCATGGGGTGCGCTCCAGGTCGTGGATACCGTCGTCGAGACAGCTAACCTCCCGGAATGGCTCCCTGGAATGGCACTCGTCCTCTTGATCATCGGGCTGCCGGCGGCCCTCGGGACGGCGTTCGTCCAAGGCGGAACGAAGCCTGCGAGCACAACATTGGAGTCATCGGACGAAAGCCCGGAGCCGGGCAACGGCGGAACGCCTTCACCGGCTGCCGATCAGGCCTCGCCTTCGTGCTGTGGGGCGTCGTGGCAACGCTGCTTCTGCTCCGAACCGGCGGCCTAGCGTCTGAAGTCCGAAGCCAAGAAGGCCTTCCGTCGATCGCTGTGATCCCGTTCAACAACCGGGCGAAAACGCCCTAACGCCAGGAGTCCTTCCAGCGGGTGTAACACACCGCCGTAACCCCTGCTTTGTCCAATACGTCGAGTCCTTCTGGATTCCGATAGGTCTCGCGGTAGAAGACGTAGGCCACATTGGCTTGGACCATCAGCTTCGCGCACATGACACAGGGACTCGCGGTGAGGAAGGCGACCTTGTCCCGTAACTCACCTGGCGCCTTAACCAGGGCGTTCATCTCAGAATGAATACAGCCGCACTTGCCGGCCTCGTCCGAATCGCACCGGTTGGGGAAACCCCGGACATTGCCGTTGTAGCCGATCGAGACGACGTGTTCCAGGTTGGCATCGGTCAGCACGGTACCCACCTGTAGCCGAGCACACGTAGACCGCTTCGCCAATTCCTCGGCCATGCGCATGTACACTTCAAAAAGCGGTGGTCTCTCAACGCGGTCGACACTAGCGACTGCATCGTCACCCACCTCCACAACGTTGAGTGGATGTTTGTTGCCTGGAACTCCATCCTTGTAGATCAACGACATCGCCTCAGCTCTCTCTCAGTTGTTCTTCGATGGACTTCGTTCGCTCGGTCACCACGTCTCCCGTGTGTGTCGTCGCCACGGGCTCGATCAGCGCGAGGCAGCACTCTTCTTGAGCGACAGGATTGTGCCGCATGCCCTTCGGTACGACAAACGCGTCACCGGCTCCGAGTTCGATAGGACCCTCGTCCATCTCGATGCGCAGTCGCCCCTTGAGGATGAGGAACATCTCATCCTCATGCTCATGAGCATGCCAGACGAATTCCCCTTGCACCTTCGCGACCTTCACGAAGGAGTCGTTTACACGCCCGACGACCTTGGGAGACCAGAGCGTCGTGAGGGCTTCGGCTTCGGCCAAGAGGTTGAACGACTTCATTCCCATCCCAATCCCTCTAAGAAGATCTTTGCCTGAAGGTACTCAACTGGGGCCCAGGCATCAGTCAGCGGTGGCCCAACAGGAGCGACCGGCGCCTCAACCCACTCGCCTCCTGGTAATGTCGAGCGCTGACTCGCCGCCACTATGATGAGGTTCTGCGTCACATGCAGACCGTATCCCGGGTTCGCGCGGTAAATGCGGACCTCCGGAAAGACCGACTCGAGCGTATAGGTGAATCGTTCAAGGAACGCGGTTCCGGCCCCGCTGAGCGGCGACAACACATTCGCCATGAAGAGGCCCTCAGGTCCGAGGCGTTCGGACATCGCACGTAGAGCTTCCTCGGTCACCATCGTCCACGGAACCGTGAGCAGATGATCGAACACATCGAGGTAGGCAAGATCATACCTGGTGTCGCTCGACCGCATGAACACTCGTGCGTCGTCGTGAATGACTCGGATGGTCGGGTAGTCGGCCTGGCGGAACGCAAAATACTCCTCCGCCAACTCTGTCACCGCCGGGTCGATCTCGACCACGTCGATTCGCATATCCGGATGTGCGCGCTCGAGCGCGACGGGAAGCGACAGCGCAGCCCCGCCCAAGACCAGCGCCGACTCCACTCGATCCATCACCGGCTGGAGAATCTGAAGGCTGGCCAGAGCATAGGAGTGCGCCGGAGCCCCGGACTCGACGTACTCAGCAGACGAGGACCCGCCATTTTGCCACAACTCGCGTACGGCACCGCCCCCGTCACCCCAGTTCCGCTCTGTAACCGCGACCGACGAATACAGGGTCTGCTTCCTCAGTAACGTGTCCACAGGAAGTTGGGAAACAGCGGCGGCCAACGTCCCCACGCCGAGCCCCGTCAACACCAAAAATTGGGCTGGAACACGCTTTCCGAGCAAGGCCCCAGCAAGGCCAGCCAGAAAGAGAATCAGCACAGCAGTCAGGCCCATGAGGACCGGTAGCGGGAACATGGGCAGGAGAACAAAGCCGGTCATGAAGGATCCCAGGATCGACCCTGCTGTGGCCGCCGCACTCACGTCGCCAGCCCGTCGTCCTACCTTGCCCAGGTCATGCGTGTCGGCCTGCACCAGGTAGGGCACTACGGCCCCGAGGCACAAAACCGACGGCGCAAAGAGGAACAAGGCGCTCACCACCGCGCCGGGAATGAAGCCGAGAACATCTCGAGCCATCCAGGGGAAGCTCGCTCCGACGATGGGGAACGCGGCAGTGACCGCGGCGACCATGAGCACCGCCGCCAATGGCACCTTCCCGGCATCCGCCAACCGCCCACCCAGATGACTCCCTAAGGCGAGGGCGGTGAGGATCACTCCAATTACCGCAGTCCAAGGCACCGCCGACAAACCAAACACCGGGGCGATCAGTCGAGCGCCAGCAATTTCGATGGTGAGGACAGCGAAGCCAGACGCGAATGCGAGCACGAAGATCCCCGCGCGATTGACGGGTACACGTGTCGCGTCGGACTTGAGCTCGTGCGAGTCGTCTGGCGTGTTTTCAATTTCGGACGGTTGGGTATCGATCGAGTCAGACATACATCGTAGAAGAACGCGAAAGGCCCGGACCGAACGATCCGGACCCCACAAAGTCTGCCGTGTGTTGCCGCAGAGCAATCGTGCTACGCAACTCGATTCAAGAGACCGAGCAATTCCTGAAGTGTGCTCCGTCCACGATCCTTCACGTACCAACGCCGAACGTGCTTATAACGCTCCGGCGTTGGCATGGAGAGTCCTTCATCCATGAGCCACGCCTGGATCTCCCCCGGCCGGGGGCCCCACCACCCGATCTCGTTGAAGTCGTCGTCGTAGATGATCACGACTGGAATCGAGCGAGCACGTCCGTTCGTCAGATGTGAGTCCATCAGGTCATCATTGTCGTCTCGCGACATGACTCTCAAGTCCCATCCCGATTCATCGGCGAGACGCGCGATCACAGGAAGTGTGTTCACCGCGTCACCGCACCAGTCCTCCGACAGCGCGACCAGATACCAATCTCCGGGAATGGTCCGGGCTTCCGCGACCAAGTCGTCCGGTAGTCGGACACGATCGTACACGCCGCGCCAGAGATCCTTGTTCTTCTCGACGACCTCGAGATAACGCTCGAAGGTCGGAGCCATCTGAAATCTCTGATCGTCCACTGCGACTCCATCAATGAAAGCGCCCGGCCAGCGAGCCAGCGGAGCGAAGAAGAAATATGACCTTCTCCGTACCAAATCCGAACGGGTGCTGGAAGTCATTGCCAACGGCGGCATACCAGCGATCCCGCGGCGTTGATGTGGGTGTGCTTCGGGCGCGGGCCCGGCTTGCTAGGATCCCCAGCCAGCACCGGGCCCGGTGACCAACAAGCAGTGGAGACCGATGCGCCGCAGCGCGGCGCGAGCCGCCCGTGCACGGCGGTGTGGTCGCGGATCGGAGCTACGCTTCGTAAGCGAGCGAAGGCCGAACCCCGACTCCCGGACACAGCCACAAGATCACCCGACAAACCCAAGCCCCGAGCCGAGCGACCCGACCGCACCGCCGTGCACGGGCGGCTCGCCGTGCACGGGCGGCTCGCGCCGAACCAGCTACCGGATCACTCGCGTCCCCAAAGCCACCGGCGCCATCACCTTATAGATCGGCACAAAGGGAGGCCTGGCAGCCTGCGCCTGCCCGCCGCCGCGTCCACCCCTGCCCCGACCAGCGGGAGTCGCTTCCCTCGGAATCCATCCGTCCATCGTATTCCAGTACACGACGTTGTCCTCGGTCTCGACCTCGAGCATGTGCGCAACCAAGCGGCCCAGGTACTGCGCGGTGGGAACGACATACGTGCCGGCGGGGAACGTCTCTTGGATCGTCAGGACCTCACCCACTTCGACCTTAGTAGCCGCCGCATGATTGTAGGCCCGTTCGTGGGTGACCCCGGCGACGGTGTACGCCTGGACCTCCAGGGACGTCGTCTGGCTCAGTTGCTCGACCGTGATTCCGTGTCGTCGCAACATCGCGACCGCATCTTTCGCTTCGCGAGGGAGTAGGTAGGCCCATGGGCGCTCGCGGGTCGCCAGCACGACGGGCTTCTTCATGATCTGGGCGCCGGTGACCTGCTGAATCTCTACCGGATCACCCGGAGGGATGCCGCGCCCGCCATTAGGCACGAGCTCGTAGTCGACCGTGTAATCTTCCGGCCCGTACTCCATCGCTACGGTGATGTCACCGCGTGGCTCAGCGCCCATCGCTATCGTCTCGGCCCGCGCGGCATCAATGACAGAGGTGAGGCGATCCCCATGTTCAGCCGCATACTCGACAACGGCCAAATAACCGAGATACCCGGCGCGGGCCCCGACCTCGAGGAGCTGACTCGGCGCCTCGAACAAGATCCCGACCGAATTCACGAAGCCGCCGTAGTTGCGTCCGATGCGCGCCTGTGATCCACCAACACGCCACTGGTACTCATCTCCGCCGGTGTAGTAGAAGGACTTGTAGCCCTCCGCCTCCAACTTGGCATCGATCGCTGGGAAGATCTCCTGGTCGCAGAGGAGAGAGATTTCCGGCGCTGGATCCGCATGACTGGGACACTGGTAGTTCAAGTTGTACGGCCGCGAACCACCGTTGTGGCCATCAACGAACATGTGCGGACGCCATGCGCCGATCACATTCGCGATGTAGTTGGCGATCGAGGGCTGTTCGAGCTTCACGTAGTCGCGGTTCATGTCGATGCCCCACGAATTGCCACGAGAACCGAACTCAGACGCCTCGAATCCATCCGGATTGATCTGCGGCGCGATCACGATCGTCACCTCGTCGAGGAGGTCGTTGGCTGCGGTGCCCGGCGTGGCCAAGTCGCGCATCAGAACCAGCAAGCCCTCTCTGAAGGTCCGCTCGCCGCCGTGGACGTTCGCCGCCAGGACGACGATCGGCCGGCCGAGCGCCCATGCTTCCCAGGGCTCACTCACCAGCGGACGACTGTAGACGGCGTAGGCTAACTCTCTACCCTGCCGAGTCTCGCCATACGTCCCCAGGCGCATTTCGGTAGACGCCGCTCGAAGCGACTCTAGGTAGTCCCACATCTCGAGGTGCCGAGTGTGCGCCGTGAACCCGTTCAACTCCGCGGCAGTGCGTGGATACCCCTCCTCAGCCGGGGACCACGCCACCTGAGCTTGGGCGGCGGGAGCCAGCACTGCTGCGACGACCGCGGCAGCTAGGAACGAGCGGGCAGATCGATGGAGGCCACGGGCCGTGTTCACGTTCATTGGACACCCTCAGAATGAGTCAGGGCCGCGATCCTAGGGCCCCGGTCCGGGTGTTGCAACCGACCTGGAACCAGGCTGAGCAGCCAATGGGTTGCGCTTCACGGAGCGGGTCACGGTTCACGTTCGAAACGGGTGCACAGAATGAGGTCGATCGGGCGGAGAGTGGCAGTAGCGGGTGGACCTTCTCGCGATTCGGCGCGGGCACCAAACCGGCCTTTGCGGTCGCTGGCGACGGAACGGTCCACGCGGCATTCATCAACGAGGCCGTGGATGGCTGGGTCCGATACGCACACGGCGTACCCGGAGCATTGGAGATCATCGACGCCATGGACATCACGGACTTCCAGATCGGACACGACGGTGCGCGCGACCTGGCCACCCTCGCCCTGGCTGCGGACGACAGCGCAGTGATCACGGCTCAGACGCACCGATCCACGCGCGTCGTTCGGGTCACGAACGGGACGGCGACCGATGTCGCGACATTCACGGCCCCCGACGGAACCTTCTTCGGCCAGCAGACCAAAGGCGGAATCGATGCATAGGGACGCATTCACGTCGTTTGGTGGCAGAGCGGCGAGTCCTCCGGCACCGTGTGCCACGGGGTGTCCGGCTAACTCATTACGCCAGCTGGCTCACCTTCTTGGCCGCCTTCTTACGCATGTTCGGATCGAGCACGCGCTTCCGAAGACGGATGCTGTCCGGCGTAACCTCGATGAGCTCGTCGTCCTCGATGAACTCGAGCGCTAACTCCAGCGTAAGCTGACGCGGCGGCTCAAGCTTGATGTTCTCATCGGATGACGTCGTGCGCATGTTCGTGAGCTTCTTCTCTTTGCTCACGTTGACGTCCATGTCGTCCGAACGTGCGTTCTCACCGACGATCATACCGCCGTAGCAGTCGACACCCGGCGCGACGAGCATCGTTGCGCGGTCCTGAAGGTTGAACAGCGCGAAGCCGACCGACTTCCCCAAACGATCCGCGACGAGCACGCCTCGTGAGCGACCCTTCAGCGGGCCAGCCCAACCGCCCCACGCGTGGAACTGGTGGTGCAGAATTCCCTCGCCGCGGGTGTCCGTCATGAACTCAGAGCGATACCCGAAGAGTCCGCGAGCCGGGATCCGGAAGCGGAGGCGCGTCGTGCCGGAATCACCCATGGGGCGCATCTCGGTCATCTCACCCTTACGACCACCAAGCTTCTCGATCACGGTGCCAACCAAGTCTGCCGGCACTTCGACCACGGCCTCCTCGTACGGCTCCTGCAGCTCACCACTCTCGTGCTTCCTCGTGATAACGCGCGGACGCGACACCTGGAACTCGAAACCCTCGCGGCGCATCGTCTCCATGAGAATCGTAAGGTGGAGCTCACCACGGCCGCTGA
>Ga0209089_10003402_pt1 | contig 13579 bp, 13 predicted proteins | sample ArcticOcean_MG_C_FD_187431 | JGI IMG/M metagenome (GOLD analysis project Ga0209089, IMG submission 187431) | Marine microbial communities from western Arctic Ocean - ArcticOcean_MG_CB2_150 (SPAdes) (version 2) | ecosystem: Environmental > Aquatic > Marine > Oceanic | place: Arctic Ocean: Canada...
ACCAGCTCGTTCTCACAAACAATCTCGTTTAAGAGTGTGCAAAGATGCACCATCTTTTACGAAATCCAACTCCTACTATAAAAAACTATACCCACAAATAGGCACAAAAAAGAGCCCCCGATTATGGAGGCTCTAATTAAATATGTTGACTCTAAATGATTTATTCAGAGATACCTACAGTAGTAGATTTAGTTTTCTTCTTCTTTCCTTTCTCTTTACTTTTAGAGTTAGAAGACTTGTCATCTTTAGACTTTGAGCAGCAAGCTGCCTTATCTCCGTCTTTTTTACCAGAACAAGCTGCTTTCTCTTCAGCAGTACATGTCTTCTTAGAACCGTCAGCCTTCTTAGCGCAACATGCCTTATCACCGTCCTTTTTACCAGAACAAGCTGCTTTCTCTTCAGCAGTACATGTCTTCTTAGAACCGTCAGCTTTCTTAGAGCAACATGCCTTATCACCGTCCTTTTTACCAGAACAAGCTGCTTTCTGCTCAGCAGTACCAGCCGCTTTCTGTTCAGCAGTACAAGCCGCTTTCTTCTCACCATCCGCTTTCTTAGCAGAACAAGGTTTTTCAGTTTTTGTCTTATCTGCGGTTGGAGGTGGGGGCACATCCGACTGAGCTGAGACTGTGAAGGCAAACATTACGAGTGCTCCTAGTAATAAAATATTTTTCATGATTCAATAATTGTTTCGTTTTACATCGATAAAGATACGACTTCACCACTTAATCGATACTAACCTTAACTTAATCGTTATATATTTTACATTCATTTAACAATTATAGCACTCCCGATTATAGTTATCGAAAAGAATTGTGTAATTTCGCAGTCCGAATTCGTGACAGCGATTTCCGTTTTCTGGAGAGGTGGCAGAGTGGTAATGCAGCAGATTGCTAATTTGTAGCCGGTTTCGGCTCCTGAGTTCGAGTCTCAGTCTCTCCGCACAGAAGCACTAACGTCCGCATAGCGGGCGTTTTTGTTTCTACAAAGTTTCATAAAACAGAGCCCTTGTGATTTTTATTTGTCATAGTGAATCAAAAAATAATTTTATAACTATTGTGTTTGATACCTAAAAAACTTACGTATCTTTGCGACCGCTTTTAACGCTCGGGGCGTGGCCCAGCCCGGTTAAGGCGCCTGGTTTGGGACCAGGAGATCGCAGGTTCGAATCCTGCCGCCCCGACGAAAGAACTACCGCCCTGACGCAAGTCAGAGGCGGTTTTTTCGTTATTGAAACAGGTATTACTCTATAATCAATTTCTGCATTTTCCCATCTACTGCAACGGTATACACTCCATTGGGAAATCCCGAAACATCCACACTCATTGTTTCTTCTCCTTCAAACTCAACAACTACTCTACCTTGTAAGTCGTAAATGGTGATTCGAGATTGGTTGAGGTTTTCAATAGTTAGAAGGGAAGAAACAGGGTTGGGATAAAGCTTAACAAGATTTTCAGAAGACTGTAGATCATCAACTTCATCAACTATTACTACAGTAAGCGTAGCAACCATTCCCGCTGACGCATGTCCATATCCTGAGCAATCATAGTTATATAATCCAGGAACGGTAAATAGAAATGTTCCGATACAAGCTGCTTCATCCGTCACATCAATTTGCTCGAAATCGAAAGCTTCTGGATTGTTGAAAGACAATTGATCAATGCTACTTATATCCCCATTTGCATCATGCATTCCTCCAGTATTAACCCATCCCACTGTTGTGCCAGCGAGAATCTCAATCGCATCAGGAGTAAATGTAATTCCTTCTGTGTGGATCAATATATCTGCTCCAGGACAAATTTCTTGGGCTTGAGATTTAGAAATTGAAAAAGCTGCTAAAACAAAAAAGCAGAAAGTTGGGGATATGATTGATAGTTTCATTTGAAAGGTATTTTATATTAATTCATACAATTTAGTGGAAAATACATCACCTACCAAATCGCATTTATAAAGCTAATGGTTCATTTATTTCGCGAACCTTTCTGCATACCTGCACGCCACGTAATCGCCTATGGCGAGGGAGGCGGTAGCTGCTGGAGAAGGAGCGTTTAGAACGTGGATACTTCTATCGGTAGCCTCGATGCGGAAATCATCACGGGTGTCGCCATCGGTATTGAGAAGCATAGCTCTAACACCAGATCGGCCTGGGCGGATATCATCCATCGTGAGGGAAGGAACAAGGTGTTGGAGCGATTTTAAGAAGAGTCTCTTAGAGAATGCTCGTCGGTATTCATTAATCCCGAAAGATATATTATTGAAGAAGAGCTTCCAGGTGCCGGCATAGCTTAGGGCGTCGAAGGTGTCTCGCAAATCGAAATCAGTTCTTCCATAGCCCTCGCGCTTGAAGGTGAAAACGGCATTGGGACCGCACTCGATTTCTCCATTCGTCATACGGGTGAAATGTACTCCAAGGAAAGGGAAATCGGGGTTGGGGACGGGATAGATTAGATTCCTAATCTTGTGCTTAGCGTGGTCGTTAAGCTCGTAGTAATCGCCTCGGAAGCCTACTACGCGTTCTCGGAGCTTGACGCCGTCCTTGCGGGCGAGGCGATCGGCTTGGAGTCCGCCACATACGATAAGGTGCTGAGCGAAATAAGTGGCTTTCGAGGTTTTTACGAGAGTACCGTCACCCTCGTTGGCGAAATCTAGGACTTCCTCAGAAAGATGAACTGCAGATTTTTCTTGTATGGCAAGAGCGACATAGACCATCTTCTTCGTGGCGTCCCTGAAATCGATTATCCCAGTACATGGAACCCAAAGAGCGGCCTCTCCCCTACACTCTGGTTCTATCTCTCGAAGCTGAGAGCCGTTGATGAGTTCGATGCCTTCTATATTATTCTCAAGACCTAACTTATGAATCTTATTTAAAGAAGGTTGTTCAGCTTCTGTGGCAGCAACGACTACTTTACCACATACATCATGGGGAACGTTGTTTTCTTTCGCAAATTTCACAAGCTCATGGCGACCCTTTACGCAGTTCTCCGCCTTTAAGGAACCAGGCTTGTAATAGAGCCCAGAGTGAATTACGCCAGAGTTGTTGCCCGTTTGGTGATCCGCTAAAACATCCATTTTATCAATGAGAAGCATCGTCTTTTCAGGGTAGCGCTTCTGCATCTTATAGAATGTCGCAGCACCAACTATACCTCCACCCACTAAAATAACGTCGTAATTTCGCATCGTATTAATCATCAGCTGTAAAGGTAATAACCCGCCGAGAGAATGGTGTTTACAATCACATTAAAACAAACTATCTTCCGCAGATGTTTAAGAGTATTTTTAAAAAGAGGGAAGGTCAGGAAAAAGTTAAGTGGGGCTGGACGATGTATGATTGGGCAAACAACGTGTACTCGCTTGTAATTACTACAGCGATTTTTCCTGTTTTTTATAACAACTTGACTTCTGAAAAAGATGCGCAAGGAAAGATTATTGACGGTACAGATAACGTAATGTTTTTAGGGATGGAGTTCGTAAACACTCAGTTATACAGCTATGTTCTAGCTATGAGTTTCCTCACTATAATAATATTAAGTCCTTTGCTAAGCGGATTAGCTGATTTTGCGGGGAAGAAGAAATTATTTATGAGGATATTCTGTTACGTAGGTTCGGCAGGATGTGTGGGGTTATACTGGTTTGATTCAAACCACCTGGAAATAAGTATGATCCCGTTTTTTCTTGCGAGCTTAGGGTTTTGGGGTAGTGTGGGGTTTTACAATGCCTTCCTGCCAGAGATAGCGCCTAGGGAGGAGCACGATAGATTGAGTGCGAAAGGATATGCTATGGGTTACTGGAGTTCGCTAATCATTCTTGTAATATGTGCTGGGATGATTATAGGGGTAGGAACTCAAACTACGACCTTTTGTTTTGTACTCGTGGGATTGTGGTGGTTTGGTTTTGCCCACATAACTTTCAATGCACTTCCAGATAGTCATATTAAAGATTTACCGCCGGGGAATATTCTTCTACAAGGATTTAAAGAGCTCGTAGGAGTGGCTCGCGAACTGAAAGGGTACGTACACCTCAAGAGATATCTGGGTGCGTTCTTTGTAATGAGTATGGCCATCCAGACCATTATCATCATGGCTTCGTCCTTCGGGATTAAAGAAGTAGGGCTAAATGAAACTGAGCTCATAATTACAATTTTTGTGGTGAACCTACTCGCTATTCCTGGAGCGTTTGGAGTGAGTGCTTTGAGTCGTAGAATTGGAAATATTAGAGCGTTAATGACTTGTATTGTAGGATGGGCCGCTTTGTGTTTATACTCATATTTTTTCGCTACTACAAAGATTGGATTCTATGTGGCTGCGGGGGCTATAGGTTTCCTTATGGGAGGAACGCAAAGCTTGAATAGAGCTACCTATTCAAAGATTCTCCATAAAACAAAAGACCCAGCCTCGTATTTCAGTTTCTACGAAGTACTAGAAAAAGGAGGACTTATTATCGGGATGTTCGGATGGGGTTATATCGAGGGATACACTGGCTCGATGAGAGAGTCAATTCTAGCCATGATCATACTATTCTCTCTTGCTTTCCTAGCTATGCTGATGGTGCCTAAAGAGTATAGAAACAAAGTCCACTATTCTGGTTAAGCGAAAGGACGTTAAGAAATAATTATTTAATCTCGAAAGTAACCCTGCGGTTTTGAGCTCGAGAGATGTCATTGTCGCGCGTACTTGCAGGATCCATATTCCCTATATCTGAAACAGATATTTGTGTAGAGAGAACTCCTTCGGCTTCTAGCATCCTTCTTATTTGGTCTGCACGATTTTTACCAATCATCTTGTAGCGAGGGTTAACCTGCCCCTCATTTCTCTCATCATCATCGCTATGTCCCACGATCGTGATTTTCATCATAGGATTCGCTTTAAGAATAGCTGCAATGCTAGAAACGGTTTGCTTACCTGTGCCAGTCGGAGTACGCTTTAAGAAAGCGTAGTAGATAGAGCTAGATTTAATGATATCAGAGTCAGTCATGTCCTCTTCTTGAACTGAAGAAGAACCGTAAACCAGGTCCATACCTCTTTCATCAGCAGCAGCACACACACATTGCGACTTTGCCTGAATATCTACGATTTTAACGTTATCAATGTAATAGTAGGCGTGGTTCACTTGGGCTCCCACAACACCCATTGGGCGCTTGACCTTATCGATGGTCATATTTTCTCTTCCCCCGAAACATCCAATCACGATATATTCTTCTTGGCCTGTTCCCACAAATGTTCCGCAGAAGGTCTCCCATCCATCGAGGAATTGGAAAACCTTATTTGTCTTTTGCTTAACGTCAGCTTGTTGAATCACATCACCCGTATTCGGATGATCGGTTTTTCTATCGCTCATTAGAACTCCAATCTCATTTACAGCAAAGCGGCTTAAATCTGCCAAACTTATATCGAAAGAAACGCAGTACATAACATTCTTTTCAAGAGGTTGAGTAAGCTTAACTTCGAGGTAACTTCTGCTTAACCTAGGATCCTTAGAGTAAGCTCTAAGTCCTGCATAACAAAGACCATCAGAAGGCTCCTGCTTTCCGTAGTTATTTGTTGGAACAGCAACCTTGTCTCCTTTAGCTCCATCACCATAGATATCAACAGCAACTTCCGTAGCGGCGAACCAATCCATGCTGAACTCCTCCATTTGGCCATAAGTACGAAGCTTATTAATATTCGTGTCCTCGAAACCACCATTCGGCACAAGGTTAATCTCCTGAGCATCAGCGCTAATAGTTAAACTAACCACCGCAACGATAGCTGTGAGTCCACGGAAAATATTTGAGGTTTTCATATGATTGTTTTTCAATTTCATTCTTACAGGTTTGCAAGGTAGCATACTTTATGCCAAACCTACTTTTCTTTAACAAATGTCGGTGCGATAACTAGATCCTTAGAACCACGAGTGTAAACATAAAATCCCTCACCCGATTTAGCTCCCAATTTGCCAGCCATAACCATATTCACTAACAAAGGACAAGGAGCATACTTCGAAGCATCGAGTCCATCTTGAAGCACTTTCATAATAGACAGACAAACGTCAAGCCCTATGAAATCTGCAAGTTGAAGTGGTCCCATCGGATGAGCCATACCTAGCTTCATCACAGTATCAATCTCCTCTACTCCAGCAACACCTTCGTTTAAGGCTATAATTGCCTCATTAATCATTGGAATCAAAATGCGATTCGCCACAAACCCAGGGTAGTCATTAACCTCAACAGGCGATTTCCCTAGAGAAGAACTCAGATCCATAATCTTCGTGCAAGTCTCATCAGAGGTAGCATATCCCCTGATAATCTCAACCAGTTTCATAATCGGAACTGGGTTCATGAAATGCATCCCTATAACTTTATCTGGACGACTCGTCACAGCTGCAATTTTCGTTATAGAAATGGAAGATGTATTCGTAGCGAGAATGCAGCCCTCTGGAGCAGCAGCATCTAGATCCTTAAATATCTTTAGCTTTAAATCAATATTTTCAGTAGCCGCCTCCACAACTAAATCCGCACCAGCAACAGAAGCGTTAAAGTCAGTCGAAGTAACCAATCGACCAAGCGTCTCCTTTTTATCATTCTCTGAAATGCGCTCTTTCGCGACAAGTCTGCTTAAATTTTTATCTATGGTAGCTAAGGCTCTATCAAGAGCATCTTGTGACATATCGACTAGGCTTACGTCAAAACCCTTATGGGCAAACACGTGAGCTATACCATTCCCCATGGTTCCAGCACCAATAACAGTAATTGACTTCATGCTCTACTTTTTAGTAGTTTTTGTTGTCTTTGTTGCAACAGCTTTCTTAGCCGATGGGCTCCTTCTTATCACTGGCTTTTTAGCACCTGGCTTCTTCTTAGAATCTGGCTTTTTTGCTGTTAGCTTTTTATCATCTTCTTTCTCCTCCTCTTCTTCAAAAGGAAGTGCTTTTTGAGATATTAGAAGATTATACCATTGTACAAGCTTTCTTAGATCAGAAGCGTAAACTCTACCGTGGTCTAAATCATTCACTACGCTATCAATAAAATCCTTCACTTCTTGTGGAGCAGAGTTGTGAGAAAGAGCAGGCTTTCCTTTGTTCTTATCAAACATAGACTTGAGAATTTCTCTCAGTGGAACGTCTTCTTCAAGAGTGTACATCGTGATATCACTTAAGCTGCTAACTCTAAGCGAACCGGGGATACTAGAGCGCTTACCATCAATCATACTCTCAACAACTAAATTCTTAGGAGAGGATGCTAAAATTTTAAAAAGTCCGGGTTTACCCGAAATAGCTAATACGTCTGAAATCTTCATTGCGCGAAAGTACGTTAAAACTCAGGAATAGAACCTAAAACAGCGATGGGCTTCATAGGGTCAGTCGCCACAGCGTAATGATTTAGGCCATTAGTCAGCAGAAGGGTTGGAACCTTTAAAACAAGATTATACCTCGCCGCTTGATCTAGAGTCTTCTGGGAAAGTGCAATATTCGGGGCCTTACACTCAGCAAGAAGTACAGGTTTTCTATCTTTATTAAAACAGACCAAATCAGCTCTCTTAGCCACATCGTTCAAAATCAAAGTATGCTCTACAGCCATAAGCCCCATAGGATACCCTAAGTTTTCCGAGAGGTGATAAATAAGGTGCTGTCTCACCCACTCTTCTGGTTCTAACGCCACCCACTTTTTTCTTACAAGACAAAGGATCTCATCATGTTTATCACCTTTTCTTGCAACAAGAGTGGGTCTGGCAAAGTTCAATACAGGAAGATCTGATAATCTAGACATTTCGCAAATTTAATCTTCTAAGCTATAACTTAGCCCTATGGCTCATAGGCAAATTATTCGGGACATTCACGCTGGTAAATTTTCACCCCTTTACGTTTTACATGGGGAGGAATCTTTCTTTATAGAAGAAATTTCTAAAGCGATAATCTCTAGCGTAGTTGATGAAGCCTCGAAAGACTTCAACGAGACGATACTTTATGGGCGCGACACAGATATAGCAGACATCTTAGCTGCTTCGCGTAGATTCCCCATGATGTCAGACCGCCAGCTCGTCCTTGTAAAAGAAGCCCAAGAACTTAAATGCTGGAAGCGCAAAGACGAACTCGAAAAACTTGCCGCATATGCAGAATCCCCGCTTTCTTCAACAGTCCTTGTCTTCTGTTACATGAATAAGAAAATTGATGGGCGATCGAAAGCTGTTAAAGCCCTCTCTAAAAACGGGATTTTATTTCTCTCAGATAAACTTCGTGACTACAAACTTCCCCAATGGATTACTGAATACATTTCAAGTGTAAAACTATCTATTGATCCTCAATCTGCTCAATTAATTGCAGAATACCTCGGGAACGATCTGCGTAAAGTCGTCAACGAAATCACTAAACTAAAGATCTCTCTACCCGAGGGCTCAGCTTTAACTTCTGAGGTAATAGAAAAACATATCGGGATAAGCAAGGATTACAACGTCTTCGAACTTCAAAGAGCCCTAGGTACTAAAGACGTAGAGAAGTCCTCTCGCATTGTGAATCACTTTGAGGCCAACCCCAAGAACAACCCTCTTGCGATGGTCATTCCTGTATTGTCAGCTTATTTCTCTAGATTGTTTGTTTACCACGGTCTCAAAGATAAATCCCAAAACGCCGCTGCCCGCGCCATGTCTTGTAGTCCGTATGCAGTTCGAGATTACTCCTCTGCCGCCAAAGTTTATTCAGTGTCTAAGGTCTCCCGCATCTTCGGCTACCTCCGCGATGCCGATCGCAAATCTAAAGGGCAGGGGAATGCTACGATCTCAGATGGGATGCTTTTACGCGAAACCGTTTTTAAGATTCTTAATTAAAATTGTTTTTGTGAGATGACTCTCCAGCACTGTACGAGGACAGTTAAGTGAGGTGATAAAGTTCCTAAATTCATGATGCAAGTGTAAGAGTGAGAAGGAAACAGAAAACGAAGACTTTCGCTTTGAAGGCTACTATTTATATAAGTGTACGTACTTTTAGCAAATGGATGTAAAAAAGCTACATGAAGTGATTTTTGAGGCGGATACGCCGATGGGGAAGTTGTTTGATGTTATACTTCTTATTACGATTTTATTGAGTGTGGGCGTGGTGATGCTTGAGAGCGTGCCTGAAATCGGACTTGAATTCGCCAAACCACTTAGAATAACTGAGTACGTATTTACTGTACTGTTTACAATTGAGTATGTTTTGAGATTGATTTCTGTGAAGAAGACATGGAAGTATGTTTTCTCCTTTTATGGAATAGTGGATTTATTGAGCATACTACCAACATTTGTTGAGCTTTTGTTACCAGGAGTTGGAAGTATAAGGGTGATACGGATTTTCAGGTTACTTAGAGTATTTAGGGTGCTTAAGTTAGTGGGGTTTTTAAGGGAGGCGGGAGTGTTGAGAATGGCGCTTTGGGCGTCAAGAAGGAAGATCTTGGTTTTTATGGGTGCAGTATTGGTGCTAGTGACGATTATGGGAACGATGGTTTACTTGGTTGAGGATTCGGCGTCTGGCTTTACCAGTATACCGCGAAGTATTTATTGGGCCATTGTAACAGTTACAACAGTGGGGTATGGTGACATTGCTCCCGTCACCGTTTTAGGCCAAACCCTAGCTTCTATAATTATGCTCATAGGTTACGCAATAATCGCAATTCCAACAGGAATTTTCGGGGCTGAAATCATTAAAGCATCTAGAACAAATACTCAAGCGTGTTCGAATTGCAATTACGACACTCATGAAGATGGGGCAGGGTATTGCAATAGATGCGGAGAAGTTTTGTAATTTGGGCTTGATAAAAAAATAAACATGAATAATCCGACTAGACTTTTTGATTTCCCTAGATATCAACTGGCGAATGCGCCGCTTGATGTGATGTTGTATATGCCCAATGATGGCTCTGGAAAAAGCTTGAGCTACTCTACTAAAGAGTTTGTAGCAGAAGTAGATGTAGCTTCGAGAGGGCTTATTGCGATGGGGATGGAAGCTGGCGATAAGGTGGCGCTCATTGCGCACAACAATCGCTGTGAGTGGAATGTGATGGATCACGCGATAATGCAAGCGGGTGGTATTGATGTGCCTATTTATCCTACGATGACAGAGGCGGATTACAAGTACATCCTAAATCACAGTGAATCGAAATTCGTGTTCGTTTCGAGCGCCGAGCTTTTTGCGAAAGTGAATGCCGTGAAAGACGAGTGCCCAACATTAAAGGGAATATTCACTTTCGAAGACGTTTCAGGCGCAGACTCTTGGCGTAAAATACTCGATGCTGGGAGTGATGAAAATCAAGCAGAACTAGACGCTCGTTCAGAAGCAGTCAAGCCAGAGCAACTCGCAACAATTATCTACACATCGGGGACGACCGGACTTCCTAAAGGCGTTATGCTATCTCATAAGAATGTAGTGTCGAATACACTTGTCGCTAAAGATCGAGTTCCACTTGAAGGAATCGATGGGGAAATGAAAGTGTTAAGCTTCCTTCCTGTTTGTCATATTTTCGAAAGAATGCTGCACTACCTATATATGTATATGGGGGCTAGCATACATTTCGGGGAATCTCTCGAGACGATTAAGGACGACTTAAATGCTACCCAACCTATCATGTTTACAGCCGTCCCTCGATTGCTCGAGAAGTTCTATGACGGCATCGTGACGAAAGGACGAGCAGCAGGCGGAGTAAAGACCGTTATATTTAATTGGGCTTTAGGTGTAGTTCTCGAATGGGATCCATCTAAAGAAGGACAAGGTCTTTACGGCTTCAAGCTCAAAATAGCACGGAAACTCGTATTCTCGAAAGTGAAAGAGGCACTCGGACTCACAGGTATTAAGGCCGTTGCCTCCGGCTCGGCAGCACTCCAATCTCGTCTCGCACGATTCTTTAACGGAGCGGGCATTCCGGTTCTCGAGGGGTACGGACTTACTGAGACCTCGCCGGTTGTTACTGTGAATACCGTGAACACTCCCGGTATGTTAAAAATCGGATCAGTGGGTAAAGTTGTGTCGGGCGTAGAGATCGGGTTTGGCCCAGATAAGGAAATCCTAGTGAAGGGGCCTAATGTCATGATGGGCTATTACAAAGACGAAGAGAAAACGGCGGAAGTGATCAAGGACGGATGGTTCCACACTGGCGACATCGGAGAACTTGATTCTGAAGGATTCCTTCGCATTACAGACAGAAAGAAGGAGATCTTTAAAACTTCGGGTGGTAAGTACGTTGCGCCAGCGCTGCTAGAGAACGCTCTAAAAGCTTCGTTATTTATTGAGCAAGTTATCGTTGTAGGTGAATATCAAAAACACCCAGCTGCTTTGATTTCTCCAAATACAGATACGATTACGGAGTGGTGTAAACGTCACAACCATACCTATCCTGGAGATACTGAAATCGGCGCAGACAAGGTTATCTCTGACAGAGTTATGAAAGAGGTTGATAAACTAATGGAGCCATTCAGTCAGTGGGAGCGCGTGAAGGTGATTCGTATCCTCCCTGAACCATTCTCAATCGAAGGCGGTGAACTCACACCTACACTAAAGCTTAAGCGAAAGCCTATTCAAGCCAAGTATACCGATCTTATTAAAGGTATCTACGAGTAAAAAAGATTAAACAAGCGTGATAGATTGGTTTTTAGAGATAGACGAATCGCTCTTTAAAGCGATTAATGGATTGGCAGGAGGATCTGTAAGTCCAGGGATGTCTAACTTTCTAGATGCAGTGATGTGGAATGTGAGCATGGCGAAATTTTGGACTCCGCTATATGTGATTTTACTTGTTTTACTCTGGAAGAAATTTACTCAAAGAAATTCCCGCTTAATCATCTTACTCGGAATTATTGTTACTATAGGTCTTGCCGACATTATTTCTGCACGGGTTCTTAAACCCACAGCCGCCAGATTACGTCCCTCCCACAGCATTGAACTGGCTGAAGATATAAATCTTCACAGGAATGATGACGGCACGCTATATAAAGGTGGGCAATATGGATTTGTTTCTTCACACGCGGCCAACCATATGGCAATTGCAATTTTTGTGGGCGGACTTCTTGCGAGTGCGTCGAGCTCAGCAATACTTATTGCTCTTGTATGTTGGGCAATTGTGATAGGGTTCAGTCGAATTTACTTGGGGGTACACTTTCCATCTGATGTAGTTTTCGGATGGATGCTGGGGGGCGTGATTGGAATAGCAGTTTTAAAATTCGCATCCATATTAAACACTAAATTCGCAATGATCTCTAAAACGATCAGTCCCAAATCATGACACTCACTCCATCAACTCTATTCGCGATTTTTATTGGTGGCGGAGCTGGCAGCGTCGCGCGGGTACTCGTAGGTGAAGGAATAACAAGAATTAGTTCAAGTGGATTCCCTCTTGGGACACTTCTAGCGAACCTAATTGCCACAGCGCTATTGGCGGTTATTATCATTTACTCGGGAGATAGATGGGGCCGCGATTCAATCATGATTCCGCTTCTCACCATAGGTTTTTGTGGCGGCTTTTCAACTTTCTCAACATTTTCTATCGACACTTTGCGTCTTTTTCATGATGGCCAAACGACTTTCGCTATCGCTAACATCCTTATAAGCGTCGGTGCATGTATCGGAATAGGAATGATAATTTTCAAAACACTCTCAAAATGATCCGTAATTCTATCTCGTTCCTCTCATTATTAACGATGACGACCATTGTTGTTTTTGCTATAGGCTGCAATATTGAGACGAAAAGGGTGGTTAAAACCGGAGCTGGTACTTGGGAAGACTCTCCAAATCTCATCATAGGAATCACCATAGACCAAATGCGTGCCGACTACCTTAATCGCTATTCCCCACACTTTTCTGAGGGCGGTTTTGCAAGACTACAAAAAGATGGATTTACGTGCTACGACCATCATTTCGGTTACGCTCCAACATACACTGGCCCTGGGCATGCATCTATATTTACAGGTACAACACCGGCCATACACGGAATTGTTGCAAATGATTGGTATGTGAGAGAAAATAAAGGCTCTGTTTACTGCGCCTCTGACGACTCTGTATACGGAGTGGGGGTAGATGGTGTTGATAGGGATGGGACGGTTTTCGGCTCTTCGGGTAAGATGGCGCCAACTAGAATGCTCACAAGTACGATAGGTGACGAATTAAAGCTTTCGACAGGAATGAAATCAAAGGTCATCGGCATCAGCCTGAAAGACAGAGGGGCGATTCTCCCTGCTGGACATGCTGCCGATGGAGCTTACTGGTTTTACGGAAAGGACAAAGGTCATTTTATTACAAGTACGTACTATGGAGAGGAGATGACTGTTTGGGCTAAAGAATTCAACGAAAAAGCAGAAGCTGAAAGGCTGATAAACCTAGGCTGGGAATTACTCCGCGCTCCAGACACATATGACGCATGCTGGCCAGATAACAATCCGTTCGAAGGGCCGTTTGTAGGGGCTTTGAAAGCCACCTTCCCATATGACCTCGTAGCTTTGAAAGAAAAGAACGGCGGGTTAGACATCCTCAAAGGGACGCCGGGCGGAAATACGATTTTAGTAGATTTTGCACTTGCTGCAATAGATGGCGAGGGACTTGGTGCTGACGAGATAACTGACATGCTCACATTGAGTTTTTCATCTACAGATTA
>Ga0209089_10003406_pt1 | contig 13574 bp, 11 predicted proteins | sample ArcticOcean_MG_C_FD_187431 | JGI IMG/M metagenome (GOLD analysis project Ga0209089, IMG submission 187431) | Marine microbial communities from western Arctic Ocean - ArcticOcean_MG_CB2_150 (SPAdes) (version 2) | ecosystem: Environmental > Aquatic > Marine > Oceanic | place: Arctic Ocean: Canada...
CCGTACTGCGCCTACAGGGAGCAAGGGTTGATGACCACCCCGGCGTGCGCTTTCGTTTGGTTCAGGCTGGCATCCCCCAGGCGGAAAAGTGGCAGCCGGAATTTCGGGACCAGCATCTGGCGCTTTACCTGCGCCTGAGCCTGGTTTCGGACAAGGGCGGAGGCCCCGCTAAATTCAGCCATCTGATCTGGCCGGAAACGGCGACGCCGTTTTTTCTGGCCCGGGATCAGGACAGACGCCGTGTCATCGCCCAGACATTGCCCCGCCACAGTCTATTAATAACCGGTTCGCCTCGCCGCACGGACCACCCGGATAACCACCGTGAATTGCATAATAGTATTTTCACCTTGGACGAGGATGGTTTAATCCAGGCTATTTATGACAAGCAACACTTGGTGCCATTCGGTGAATATTTGCCCTTGCGCGATATTTTAGCGCGCCTCGGCCTGGATAAATTGGCTCACGGCGCGGTGGATTTTATACCTGGTACGGGGCCGCGCGTGGTCGCTTTGCCCAACCTGCCCCCGTTTCGCCCATTGATCTGCTATGAAATCATATTTCCACGGGAAGTCGGCATATCCGGCGATAACACCAACCCGGAGTGGCTCCTGAATTTGACTAATGATGCGTGGTTTGGTGCCAATTTTGGACCACAGCAACATCTCGCCATCGCGCGTGTCCGCGCGGTCGAACAGGGCCTTCCCGTCGTGCGTGTTGCCAACACGGGGATTTCGGCGGTGATTGATCCCTATGGCCGGATTATCAGTCAATTGCCCCTGGCTGCAGCCGGCGTAATAGACAGTAATCTGCCGTTTGCCTTGCCAAAAACTTTATACGCCCGCGTTGGCGACGGTATTTTCGCGTTGCTTTGCCTGCTTTTAATTGGCTTTCTAATCCAGACCCATCGTCGCCGGCCCGATCAGACGACCATCCAAAAATAGGCCGATTTTGACAGGTGTATAAGGCTATTACATAACTGTGAATACAACCTATTGGCCGCATAAAATAATTTTCAGGGATCGGAGTTCCTAAATTCATCTTTAGATTGTAAATAAGGAGTAACACTAGTGACAGCCAACCCAAATTCGGTAGACGTCCATGTCGGTTCACGTGTTCGGCTTCGTCGCACCCTTTTGGGTATGAGCCAGAAAAAACTAGGCAACGCGCTAGGTTTAACCTTTCAACAGGTGCAGAAATATGAACGCGGCACCAACCGCATCGGCTCCAGCCGACTTTATGTGTTGAGCCGCATTCTGGACGTGCCGGTATCCTTCTTTTTTGACGATATGGCCCAGGAAATCGCCGTTGGGCAGCCTGGATTCGCCGAAGCGGCGCAGGTTTTGTTCGATCAGGACAATCTGGCCAAGCGGGAGACGTTGGAGCTGGTGCGTGCCTATTACAAGATCAAGGATGTGCCCGTGCGTAAGCGGTTGTTTGATCTGGTCAAGGCGATCGGCGGTCAAACCATCGAAGAGATATCGTAATCACCAGTTAACCTGATTTGAGTAATTTGATGCGCTCTTGGGGGCGCCCACGTCATCCCATCGGCGGTGCTTGACCGGCGGGGAAAAGACTGCAACAACACCTGCCATCGGCGGCGTACCGTCGCAAACGATCATAGTTTCAAATCTGGCGGGAGGGCCCTGTGTCTAGTGGCAATTATCTCTTTACTTCTGAATCGGTATCCGAAGGGCATCCTGATAAGGTTTGCGATCAAATTTCAGACGCGATCGTGGACATGTTTCTTGCCGCGGATCCCAATGATGGCCGGGTCGCCTGTGAAACGCTGACCACCACTAATTTGATCGTCCTGGCCGGCGAAGTGCGTGGTCCCGCGGCAGTGGCAAACGACAAGGGGGCCATTGAGCAGGCGGCCCGCAATACGGTCCGCCGCATTGGCTACGAGCAGGAAGGCTTTCATTGGCGCACCGCGGAAGTGCAGGTGCACCTGCATCCCCAATCGGTGGATATTGCCCAAGGGGTCGATGCCTCCGGCAACAAGGATATCGGCGCGGGCGATCAGGGCATCATGTTCGGCTATGCCTGTAACGAAACCGACGTCTTGATGCCGGCGCCAATTCACTATTCCCACGGCATCCTACGCCGCATGGCCGAGGATCGCCATGCGGGCAAGACGCCGCAATTCGGCCCCGATTCAAAAAGTCAGGTCACGTTGCGCTATGTCGATGGCAAACCGGTCGGCGCCACTTCGGTGGTCGTCTCGACCCAGCATGCCGAGGATGCGGGACGCGAGGAAGTACGCGAACTTGTCCGAAAGTATGTGACCGAAGTTTTGCCCGACGGCTGGATGTGCCCCGAGGACGAATTCTACGTCAATCCAACCGGTCGTTTTGTCATTGGCGGCCCCGACGGTGACGCCGGCCTGACCGGCCGCAAAATTATTGTTGACACCTACGGCGGTGCCGCCCCCCACGGTGGCGGGGCTTTTTCCGGCAAGGATCCGACCAAGGTTGACCGTTCGGCAGCCTATGCGGCGCGCTATTTGGCTAAGAACATCGTCGGCGCTGGTCTGGCGGACCGTTGCTGCATTCAACTTTCCTATGCCATCGGCGTGGCCAAGCCTTTGTCCATCTATGTGGATACTTATGGCACCGGCCGTTGTGACGAGGATCATCTGGTCGATTTCTTGGCAAACAACGTGGATTTGAGCCCGCGGGGCATACGCACCATGCTGTCCCTGAACCGGCCGATTTATGCTCCCACGGCGGCATACGGACATTTCGGCCGGGAGCCCGATGACCAGGGCCATTTCAGTTGGGAACGGCAGGACCTGGTTGGGGAATTGAAGCCTCTTCTTGGCTAACGGTGTCCTCCGCACCATCTATGGCCGGCGGCGCGGCAAGCCGCTGCGCGTGGGCCGGCGTGAGGTTCTGGAGCGGCTCTTACCGCGGCTGCAATTGATCCCCGCCGACCACCAAAACGGTACATTGGATCCACGTGGCCTTTTCAAAACGGACATCCGCTCGGTCTGGTTGGAAATCGGCTTTGGCGCCGGCGAGCATTTGGCAGCCATGGCGCAGGCGCATCCCGACATTGGTTTTATCGGTTGCGAGCCCTTTATCAATGGCGTTGCCCGATTGCTGTCCGTGATCGACGAACAGGGCTTGGATAATATCCGTATTGTCACAGACGATGCGGGATTGTTGTTGGACTGTCTGGCGGTGGGAAGTATTGAGCGGGCCTTTCTGCTGTTCCCGGACCCCTGGCCGAAACGTCGACACAACAAGCGCCGCTTTGTCTGCGCGAAAAATATTGCCGCCCTGGCCCAAATCCTGGCCGATGGGGCGCGTTGGCGCATAGCCACCGATCATATGGGCTACTGCCGCTGGATCCTGGCGCTTATGGCCGCCGCGCCACGGTTTGAATGGTCCGCGCGCCGGCCCGGGGATTGGCAGCTGCGGCCCGATGACTGGCCGGCAACCAGATATGAAGGCAAGGGCATTGAAGCTGGCCGGCCACCGGTTTTTCTTAGTTTTCGACGACGGGACCGATAATGGCCCTGCCGCCGATGAGCCTTGATATTGCGCTTGCTTTGCGCCCTCTGGGGCCATATACAGTGTCTTAAGAAATAGCCTAGCGACTAGCGGGGCGGAAACAAAGGTGGGCCAGCGGCCCACCTTTTGCATTTTTGGGCGGGAAATTGCTCTTTTGATGCAAGCGGATTGAATGAGAGCGGACGGTGCCGGCAGCAAACAGTCAACTGGGTGAAGTGGAGCGCTTGATCGAACCTTCGGTCGAAGCTTTGGGCTTTCGTCTGGTGCGTTTAAGCCTGACGGGAGAGGGGCCGCAGCCAACCCTGCAGGTGATGGCGGAGCCGCTGGATCACAGCGAAATGAATGTAGACCATTGCGCCCGGTTAAGCCGGGCCATATCGGCCATTCTGGACGTTGAAGACCCTATCCCCACCGCCTATTTGTTGGAAGTCAGTTCGCCTGGCGTGGACCGGCCGTTGGTTTGTCCGGAAGACTTCGAGCGTTATGCCGGTTCCCAAGCCCGGGTTGAAACGGATAGCTTGATCGATGGCCGCCGCCGCTTTGTTGGCAATCTGCTGGGCCTAAGTGAAGGCCGGATTAACATTGCGATAACCGATAGTGACGACAGCGTAAAACAGTTTGCCATCCCCTTCGAATCGATCATCCGCGCCAAGTTGGTGCTGACCGACGAATTGATCCAAGATACCTTGAAAAAGAGAAAAAACTAATGGCCGATGTACAACCAGTCGTAGGCGCTAATCGTTTGGAGTTATTGCAGATCGCTGACGCGGTCGCGCGGGAAAAGTCGATTGATGCGGAAATTGTCATCGAGGCGATGGAAGAGGCCATTCAGAAGGCGGCCCGGTCCAAGTACGGCATGGAGAATGAAATTCGCGCCGAGATTGACCGAAAGACCGGCAATATTGGTTTGTCCCGGCTGCGGGACGTCGTCGACGTGGTGGAAAATCCGGCCACGGAAATTCTGTTGGCCGAGGCGTTGGGCCGTAACCCGGATGCCAGGGTTGGCGATCTAATCTCGGAAGCCCTGCCGCCGATCGACTTCGGCCGCATCGCAACCCAGACCGCCAAGCAGGTTATTGTGCAAAAGGTGCGCGAGGCGGAGCGGGAACGGCAATACGAGGAATATAAGGACCGCATTGGCGAAGTGGTCAATGGTGTCGTTAAACGGGTCGAATATGGCAACGTTCTGGTTGATCTGGGACGGGCCGAGGCTATCGTACGTCGGGACGAGGCATTGCCGCGGGAAAGCCTGCGTCAGGGTGACCGGATCCGAGCCTATATTTATGACGTGCGCCACGAACTGCGTGGCCCGCAAATTTTTCTCTCCCGCACCCATCCCCAATTCATGGCGAAATTGTTTACCCAGGAAGTGCCGGAAATCTATGACGGCATTATCGAGATCAAGGCGGTTGCACGGGATCCCGGCAGCCGGGCCAAGATCGCAGTGATGTCCAATGATTCCAGTATCGATCCGGTCGGCGCTTGTGTCGGCATGCGGGGCAGTCGGGTCCAGGCGGTGGTTAACGAATTGCAGGGCGAGAAAATCGATATTATCCAATGGCTGCCCGATCCGGCGACTTTCCTGGTCAAATGCCTGGCGCCTGCTGATGTGGTTAAGGTGGTGATGGACGAGGAGGCCCGGAAATTCGAAGTCGTGGTGCCTGATGACATGTTGAGTCTGGCTATCGGCAGGCGTGGTCAGAACGTGAGGCTGGCCTCGCAATTGACCGGCTGGGAAATTGATATTCTGACCGAAGAGGAAGAATCGGACCGCCGCCAGGAAGAGCTGCGCCAACGCAGCGAGTTGTTCATGGAAGCGCTGGTAATAGATGAAATGATGGCGCAATTGCTGGCCACGGAGGGCTTCAATTCGGTGGAGGAAGTGGCCTTCGTGGAGGAGGACGAACTGGCCACATTGGAAGGTTTCGATAATGATCTGGCGGCGGCCTTGCAACAGCGGGCCAACGACTATCTGGACGCCCGGGATGTACAATTCGATCAACAGCGCGTGGAACTCGGCGTGACCGAGGAGCTGTCGTCCCTAGAAGGCCTGACGCCGGGTATGCTGGTGAAACTTGGTGAAAACGGAATCAAGGAATTGGATGATTTTGCCGAACTGGCAACGGACGAGCTGGTCGATCCAAACGATGGCCTGTTGCGGGAATTCGAACTGGATGAAGATACCGCGTCGGCCATGATAATGGTGGCACGGGCCCATTGGTTTGCGGATGAGGAGCAGCCGGCGGTGCCTGTGGACACCATGGAACCCGGTGCCACCGGGGCAGCCGCCGATGCGGCCGGCACGGATGAGGCCTGAAGGCTGCTGCAATGGGCAAGTCAGCGGCGATGATCGAGGGGACTGGGACCGCGGCGGCCGGGTCTCGGGCAGTCGGGCCTGAACGCCGCTGCATAGCCTCTGGTGACGTGGTATCGACTGACAGTCTGTTGCGTTTCGTCATTGGGCCCGAAGGTAACATCGTCACGGATCTTAACCGGGAGTTGCCCGGCCGGGGCATCTGGGTCAGCGGGCGCCGGGAAATGTTAGAACGGGCGGTAAAGAAGCGTCTGTTCGCGCGCGCGGCCAAGACGGCGGTTACCGTTGCGGAAGATCTGCCGGATCAGATCGAAACAGCCTTGCGGCGGCGCTGTCTGGCGCTGTTGGGCTTAGCCAAGCGGGCCGGCCAGTTGACGTTGGGCTACGAAAAGGTGCGGGCGGCACTGATCGCGGACCAGACGGCAATTGTCATCGCGGCCGGTGACGCCTCTCTCCGAGGACGGAAAAAATTACTGGGTGGTACGTCTGGCGGCAATGGCGATGCCACCCCGGCGGGTCGCCTTGTAATAGAGCTGTTCGAGATAGAAGAATTGAGTTTGGCATTAGGCCGTGAAAATGTGGTACATGCTGCCCTGCGGGCCGGCGGCTTGGCGGATCGTTTCGTGCGCGAATGCCACTGGTTGGAGAATTTTCGCGGCTAAGTAAACAGGCAGGCATAGAGCCTGCTGCGTTAGCTTACCGTGCGATTACGTATAGTTGGCTGCGAATATTAATCAGGGATGCTGATCGCTGGGGTCGGCGGCCGCCTGGAAAGAGATAGGACAAGACGACGTGAGTGAAACGGGTAAGAAAAAAACCCTGAGCCTGGGAGGCGGTGAGCGCCTCGGCCTTCTTAAATCGGACGAGAGCGCCGTCGCGCCGTCACGCGGAGGTATGGGTGGCGGCCGCAAGACCGTTAAGGTTGAGGTGCGACGCCGGCGCGCGCCCGCGCGCCCCGGCCAACCCGCCGAGGCCGCTGGCGTGGCTGCGAAAGGCCAGGTAGTGGCCGCCGATCCGGCAGCCATATCCACGACGGCAAAGAGCGCCGCGGGCCCGCCCCAAGGGACGCCGGCCCCGGCAGAGGTGGGCGCGGGGCGCACCCGTCATGTGCTGCGCACTTTGTCCAGCGAAGAAAAATCCGCGCGCTCCCACGCGTTGGACAACGCGCATGCGGCCGACGAAGCGGCCCGGGCCCGGGCCGAGGAAAACGCCCGCCGCCAGGCCGATGAAGCCGTCCGTGTGGCGGGCGAACGCCAGGCTGGGGAAATGCGGCGCACTGAAGAGGATGCCCGAAAGCAGGCGGAGGAGGATGCCCGCCGCAGAGCGGAGGAGGAGGCCGCCCGTAAATTGCAGGAGAACGAAGCCAATGCCGAGGCCGAGGCGCAGGGCGATATTACTGCCCGGCGCGGGCCACAGGTGGCTGACGATAAGGATGCTTCGGGACGCCGGACCGAGCGTCGGCCCATCGTACGGCCCAAGCCGCAACCCCGCGCCCGCAACGAACCGCGGCGCCGGGCAGGCCGTATCACGGTTACGGAAGCTTTGGCCGACCGGGAGGAGAGGGTCCGTAGTCTGGCGTCCATACGACGTGAGCGGGAACGCCGCAAACAGATGGTCGCCGAAAGCGGTGACGGGCAACGCAAAATTCTGCGTGAAGTCGTGGTGCCCGAAACCATCACGGTGCAGGAGCTCGCCAACCGCATGGCCGAACGCGGCGTCGATGTGGTGCGTTCGCTCATGGGCCTGGGCGTCATGGCTACGGTCAACCAAATCATCGATGCGGATACGGCCGAATTGGTGGTGGCGGAATTTGGCCACAGGCTGCGCCGGGTATCGGAGTCGGATGTCGAGATTGGCTTGAAAGGTGATCTCGATGACGCTGGCGATCTAATACTACGGCCGCCGGTGGTCACGGTCATGGGCCATGTTGATCATGGCAAGACCTCGTTGCTGGATGCCATTCGGGAAAGTGATGTCGCGGCAGGTGAGGCGGGTGGCATTACCCAGCACATCGGCGCCTATCAGGTGACCACGCCGGGTGGCGCGAAAATCACCTTCATTGATACGCCGGGCCATGCCGCCTTTACGGCCATGCGGGCCCGTGGCGCCAAGGTGACCGATATCGTGGTTCTGGTAGTGGCCGCGGATGATGGGATCATGCCGCAAACGATTGAGGCAATCAACCATGCCAAGGCGGCCAATGTGCCCCTGATCGTGGCGGTCAATAAGATGGATTTGCCCGACGCCAATCCTAATAAAGTAAAGCAGGGATTATTGCAGTACGAGGTCATCCCGGAGGAAATGGGCGGCGATGTTCAAATTGTTGAAGTTTCCGCCACGAAAAAGATGAACCTGGACGGACTGGAAGAAATTGTCCAGCTGCGGTCTGAATTTTTGGAATTACAGGCCAATCCTAACCGCCCCGCCGATGGCGTGGTGATCGAGGCCGAATTGGACCGTAGCCGCGGTGCGGTCGCCACCCTATTGGTGCAACGGGGCACTTTGTCGGTCGGTGACATTTTCGTCGCCGGGCCGCAATGGGGCCGGGTGCGGGCTTTGCAGGATCATCACGGCAACGATGTGGAATCGGCGGGCCCCTCCATGCCGGTCGTGGTTCTGGGTTTGAACGGCACCCCGGCCGCCGGCGATGAATTCAACGTCGTGGAGGGCGAGGGACGGGCCCGCGAAGTCGCCGAGTACCGCCAGCGGGTGGAGCGGGATCGCCGCGCCACCGCCGGTGCCCGGGGCAGTCTGGAAGAAATGTTCAGCAATCTGCAGGACAGCGACAAGAAGGAATTCCCCCTGGTCTTCAAGGCCGATGTGCGTGGATCCCTAGAAGCGATCATATCGGCGGTGGAAAATCTGGGCAACGATGAAGTTTCGGCACGGGTGCTACATGGCGGCGCGGGGGCCATTACCGAATCCGATATCGATTTGGCCCGGGCATCGAACGCTGTGGTCATCGGCTTTAACGTGCGCGCCAATCCCCAGGCGCGGGAAATGGCCCGCCAGGAAAATGTCGAAATTCGCTATTACTCGATTATTTATGAATTGGTCGATGACTTGCGCAAGGCCATGAGCGGCCTGCTGAAGCCGGAAATGCGCGAAACTATTATCGGTGGCGCCGATGTGATGGAAGTCTTCAATATTTCCAAGCTTGGCAAAATCGCCGGTTGTCAGGTCAGAACCGGCATGGCCCGCCGCCAAGCCCGCGTGCGCCTATTGCGGGACAATGTGGTCGTCCACACCGGCGATTTGAAGTCCCTGAAACGTTTCAAGGATGACGCCAACGAAGTACGCGAGGGTAACGAATGCGGCGTCGCGTTGGAAAACTATCAGGATATGCAGGCCGGCGACCAATTGGAGTTTTTCGAGGTCGAGGAAATAGAGCGCTCGCTTTAAGGCGGCGTGCCTCTAGCTAATATTCGGCAACTGAAAATGACAATCCATAAGGCAGGATAATGGCAAGGCAAGGCGAAACCGGGGAGCGGGGGCGCGGCCCTTCGCAGCGCCAATTGCGGGCCGGTGAATTGATCCGGCATGCGGTGGCGGAAGTTCTCACCCGCGAAGAAATACATCACGAGGATCTGGCCGGCATTGCCGTTACGGTTGCCGAGGTCAGAATGAGCCCGGATCTGCGCCAGGCGACTTGTTTCATCATGCCCCTGGGCGGCAAGAATACCGATAAGGTGTTGGCGGCGTTGCACCTCACGGGACCATGGTTGAGCGGCCAGGTGGCCGGGCGCGTGCGCCTGAAATTCGCCCCGCGGCTGCGCTTCCAAATTGACCAAAGCTTTGACAACGCCGACCATATCGGGCGTTTGCTACAGCGTGGCGATGTCGCCCCGGATTTAGCCCGGAAGCAAGCGGCGGAATTGGGCGATGGCGAAGATGGGGCGTAAGCGCCACGGCCGGCCGGTGCACGGCTGGTTCATTTTTGACAAACCCCTAGGCATGACATCGACCCAAGCCGTGGCCAAGGTACGGCACGCCTTCAATGCCGCCAAGGCGGGTCATGCAGGCACGCTGGATCCCCTGGCCAGCGGTGTTCTACCCATCGCCCTGGGCGAGGCGACCAAGGTCGTGGCCAAGGCGATGGATGGGGCCAAGGCCTATCGTTTCACGATCCGCTGGGGCGAAGAACGGGATACCGACGATGCTGAAGGCCAGGTTATTGGCCGCAATGACAGCCGGCCATCGGTGGTAGAGATTGAAGCCGCCCTGGCGCAATTTGTTGGCGAGATTGAACAGGTGCCACCGGCCTTTTCCGCCATCAAGGTCGATGGCGCGCGGGCCTACGATCTGGCCCGCGGTGGTGCACCGCCGATACTGCCCGCCCGCCTGATCCGGATCGATGAACTGCATTTGCGCAATTGCCCCAATCCCGACCACGCTGTGCTAGAAATGGTCTGCGGCAAAGGCGCCTATGTACGTGGCCTGGCGCGGGATCTGGGCCGCTGCCTGGGCTGTCTGGGTCATGTCAGCGAACTGCGCCGCAGCCGGGTCGGACACTTCGACGAAAGCATGGCGATTTCGCTGGATAAACTTGATGGCATGGGGCATAAGGAGGCGCTCGACGGCCTGCTTTTGCCGGTCGAGGCTGCGCTGGCCGACATCCCGGCGCTGGCCGTGACCGGTCCGGAAGCTGAACGACTACGATTTGGACAAGCCATCCGGGTTCCGCATAGCGCCGAGGGAACCGTGTACGCGACGACCGACGGCAGGCCGGTAGCACTGGCCAATATTCATGCTGGCGAAGTCCGACCGGTTCGCGTTTTTAATCTGTAGGACTTTTTTCAAATAGGAGATTTCGATGTCGATTACGGCCGAACGCAAGACCGAATTGATTGGCGAATTTAAGCAAACGGAAAACGACACTGGCTCGCCGGAAGTGCAAGTGGCAATTCTAACCAGCCGGATTGTAACCCTGACCGATCACTTCAAGGAACACAAAAAGGACAACCATTCCCGACGCGGCCTGCTAAAAATGGTCAGCCGGCGGCGGCGGTTGTTGGATTACCTGAAACGCGAAAGTCGGACGCGTTATGAAACTCTGATCAAACGGTTGGGCCTGCGCCGTTAAATATTCTGCAGGCATATCAAGGCTGATCGAAATAGACTCCTGCGCGGCTTTGCCATCGCAGGCGCTAGCGCTATGCCCGTCGGCACCAGACGGCGGCCATGATTCATTCGGGATTATGGCAAACTGAAATCAAACGTAAGCGCAGTCATTTTTCGCCGGCGATGGCGTCGGATTAGAACGGGACTATGGCTGATGAGAAAGAGAGAACGAGATGTTTAATATTCATCGCAAGGAAATTATGTGGGGCGGGCGCAAGCTGGTTCTGGAAACCGGACGCATCGCGCGCCAAGCTGATGGCGCCGTGCTTGTCACTTATGACGAAACGGCTGTGTTGTGCGCTTCTGTCGCCGCGCGCGAGGCCCGGCAGGGCATCGATTTCTTCCCACTGACCGTACATTATGTGGAAAAGACCTATGCTGCCGGTAAAATCCCGGGTGGCTTCTTCAAGCGCGAGGGGCGCCCTTCGGAAAAGGAAACCCTGGTATCGCGCCTAATTGACCGGCCGATCCGGCCTCTGTTCGTCGACGGTTTCCGCAACGAAACCCAAGTAATCTGTACCACCATGAGCCACGATTTGGAGAACGATCCCGATATCGCCGCCCTGGTGGGGGCATCCGCCTCGCTGACCATATCGGGCATCCCCTTCATGGGTCCGATCGCCGGCGCCCGGGTTGGTTATATCGATGGCGAATATGTTCTAAACCCGCGCATTGACGAAATGGCGAATAGCCAGCTTGACATGGTCGTGGCCGGCACTGCCGACGCCGTAATGATGGTGGAATCGGAAGCCAGCCAATTGTCCGAAGACGTCATGCTGGGCGCCGTGATGTTCGCCCATCGCGAAATTCAACCCGTGATCCAGGCGATCATCGAACTAGCGGAAGTCGCCGCCAAGGAACCCTGGGATCTGCCCCCGCCCGTGGATCATTCCGCGCTGGAAAGCCGGGTCGCCAATCTGATAGAGGCGGACGTGCTTACCGCTTATGGGGAACCGGTGAAACAGACCCGTACCAATATGCTGGCGGGAGCCCGCAGCAAGGCCATGGCGGCCCTGTCCGACGACCCGGATGCTGGCGCTATCGGCGACGCCTTTAAAAAGCTGGAAAAAAATATCGTGCGCGGCCAGATATTGGATTCCGGCAAACGGATCGACGGCCGCGATACCCGCACCGTGCGGAAAATCGAAAGCCAGGTTGGCGTGCTGCCCCGTACCCATGGTGCGGCGCTGTTTACCCGCGGCGAGACTCAGGCCTTGGTGGTGACGACGCTGGGTACCGGCGATGACGAGCAGATCATGGATGCTTTGGCCGGTTCATACCGTCAGCACTTTATGCTGCATTACAACTTCCCGCCCTATTCCGTGGGTGAGGCCGGCCGTTTTGGCTTCACCAGCCGGCGCGAGATCGGTCATGGCAAGCTGGCCTGGCGGGCTATGCATGCGGTGATGCCGGACAAGGAAGAATTTCCCTATACCATCCGCATTGTTTCCGAGATTACCGAATCCAATGGGTCTTCCTCGATGGCATCTGTTTGCGGCTCTTCGTTATCCTTGATGGACGCCGGCGTGCCCCTAAAGGCCGCCGTATCCGGCATCGCCATGGGCTTGATCCTGGATGGTGATCGTTATGCCATTCTGTCGGATATTCTAGGCGACGAGGATCATCTGGGCGATATGGACTTCAAGGTCGCCGGCACGGAAAACGGTATTACCGCGTTACAAATGGACATCAAGGTCACCGGCATCACGGAAGCGATCATGCGTGATGCCCTGGCCCAGGCCAACGAGGGCCGCAACCATATACTCAATGAAATGGGCAAGGCCCTGGGTGAACATCGCGGCGAATTGCGTGACAGCGCGCCAAAAATCTACCTGATGAAGGTACCGGTGGACAAGATCCGTGAAATTATAGGTACGGGCGGTAAGATTATTCGTCAGATCACCGAAGAGACGGGCGCCAAGATTGATATTGCCGATGACGGCTCTGTGCGAGTGTCCTCACCCAACCAAGAAAACATCGACAAAGCCACGGCGTGGATCACCGGCATCATCGCTGAGCCGGAGATTGGCATGATCTACAAGGGCAAGGTGGTCAAGGTTGTTGATTTCGGCGCCTTTGTGAACTTCATGGGCGCTCGGGACGGCCTGTGCCATATCTCGGAACTGGCCCCGCACCGGGTCAAGACCGTGACCGACATTTGCAATGAAGGCGATCAAGTCTATGTCAAATGCTTGGCCATTGATGATCGCGGCAAGGTTCGCCTGTCCATGAAAATGGTCGATCAGAAAACCGGCAAGGAGAATGCCGTAGAAGACGCTGTCGGCGACTAACGCGGCGAATTCGACGAACCTTCCTGATCACCGGGAAAAAATTGGCTCCGCTCTCCTTTATGGAGGCGGAGCCTTTTTTTGTCTGTGAGAGAAAATAGATATTCAAATCACCCGCTTTTCACGCAACGCGGCGATTGTTGCATCGTCGTAGCCCAAATCGCGCATGATGTTGTTGGTGTGCTCGCCCAGGGTCGGCGCGCGCATGCGGATACCGGCCGGGGTCTTAGACATGCGGATATGCAGTTTGGCCAGAGGTGCGGGGCCCGGGGTGCCGGGGTAATCCACGTCTTGTAAAAAGTCACCGCCCAGAACTTGGGGGTCGGTCAGGGTATC
>Ga0209089_10003418_pt1 | contig 13552 bp, 13 predicted proteins | sample ArcticOcean_MG_C_FD_187431 | JGI IMG/M metagenome (GOLD analysis project Ga0209089, IMG submission 187431) | Marine microbial communities from western Arctic Ocean - ArcticOcean_MG_CB2_150 (SPAdes) (version 2) | ecosystem: Environmental > Aquatic > Marine > Oceanic | place: Arctic Ocean: Canada...
CGAACTATTTTTAGCTTTTTTTAAAGAATAAATAGTGTCCGCTGTTTCACCTGATTGGCTGATTGCAACAAATAAAGTATCTTTTGGAATATTAGTTATTCTATGTCTGTACTCACTTGCTATTTCGGCTGTACACATAATATCTGACACTTCTTCAATCCAATATTTTGCAACTAATGAAGCATTATAACTGGTGCCACAAGCAACAAAATGTATATGCTTTATAGTTTTTAAAATATTATCAGAATTAGGGCCAAATATATTTGGCAAAAGACCTTTAGCGCCAACATGGGATTTTATAGCTTCATTTACAATACCATATTGTTCATGAATTTCTTTTTGCATAAAATGCTTGTAACCATTTTTAGAAACTGTTTTATCTTTTTGTTTTGTTTTAACTGCTTTGCGTGTGATTTTTTTACCATTTAAAGAAAATAAGTCTATGTTATTTTTTGTAATAAAAGCAATTTCATAATCATTTAGTGACATATAAGTTTTAGTTTTACTTGTTAGGGCATGTAAGTCAGATGATATAAAATTACAATTATCACCAATACCAATAAGTAAAGGGCTTCCATTACATGCTGCAATAATTGTATCTGGCATATCTTCAAATAAAATTCCAAGAGCAAACGATCCTTCTAATTGTTTAACTACAGATCTTATAGAGTTTTTTGTGTTGTTATTTTTTGAAAAAGAATCTGCCAACATATGTGCTATAACTTCAGAATCTGTGTCAGAAGAGAATTTAAAACCTTTTTTTAAAAGCTTGGCTTTAAGTTCATCTGAATTTTCAATAATGCCATTATGTACAATAGAAATTTTATTTGAATTATGCGGATGTGAGTTTTTTAAATTTGGCTCTCCATGAGTCGCCCAACGAGTATGCGCTATTCCGCACTCACCAGCTATTTTTGATGCTCTTAATTGTCTTTTTAATTCGTTTACTTTCCCAATACAGCGGATTCTTTTAATTTTATTAGTATTTGATAAAACAGATATCCCAGCAGAATCATAGCCCCTGTATTCTAATTTTATAAGTCCTTCTATGAGACTATTTTGAATTTTAGTAGAAGAAACTGCACCAAAAATTCCACACATTATTTCTTACCTGATTTTAAATTATTTTTCCATTTTGTAATAGTGACTTGTTTGCTTCTTGCAATTGTTAAACTTCCACCTCCTGGCGTATCTTTTGTTACTGTTGAACCAGCGGCTATATATGACCCTTTGGCAATTTTTACTGGAGCCACTAGTCTTGTACCAGAACCTATAAATGAGTTGCTCTCAATTATTGTTTGATATTTATTTTCCCCATCAAAATTACAAGTAATTGTTCCAGCTCCTATATTTATATCATTTCCTAAAATGGAATCTCCAATGTAACTCAAGTGATTTACTCTTGTTCTATTTCCTATAGTCGAATTTTTAACCTCAACAAAGTTTCCTATATTTGCATGGTTTTTTAATATTGTTCCTGGGCGGATTCTTGCATAAGGACCAACAATACAATTGTCACCCACGGTTGCACCAAAAATAATTGTGTTAGGTTTGATATGAACATTCTTGCCAATCTTGCATCTATTTAAATAACAGTTATGCCCTATGGTTGTGTTTTCACCAATTGAAACATTATCTTCAAATATACAATTTATGTCTATCTCAACATCCTTTTGTACTTTTAAGTTACCCTTAATATCCGTCCTTAAAACATCTCTAATTAAGACACCTTTATTCAATAACTTAGTGGCCTTCTCAATAAGTAATTTTCTCTCAAGGTTGACTAAATCTTTTTTTGAATTTATACCCATAGTTTCTAATTCATTGCTTATTTTATAACTTGTAATTTTTTGCTTGGATTCGCTCAATAGGGATACCAAGTCTGTTAGATAATATTCTTTTTGGTTATTATTATTCTTAATCTTTTGTATATATTTTCTAAGCACTCCCTCTTTTATACAAAGTATACCTGTATTAACTTCATTAATTTTTTTTATTTTATTATCAGCATCTTTTTCTTCTACTATTTTTATAATATTATTATTCTGTCTAACTATTCTTCCATATCCGCTAGGATTTTCAAGAAGTGTTGTGCCTAAACAAATATCACTGTCATTAGTTTTTTTAATAATTGCTTTTAATGATTTTGATGAAATAAATGGCACATCACCACAAAGGATTAATATCTTGTTATTATTTTTAATTGATTTAGATTTAATTGCAATCTTAACTGCATCAGCTGTTCCGCAAGGTTTTTTTTGTAAAACTGTCTTTAATTTATTTTTTTTAACAAAATCTAATAATTCTTTAGGCGCGTCTCCTAAAACACATATTATTTCATTTGATGAAACAGACTTTGCTGTTCTATAAACATGGTCAATAATTGGATCGCCCGATATCTTAAAAAGGAGTTTAGATTTAAGTGATAACATCCGTGTACTTTTGCCGGCTGCTAATATGATTGTTGACAATGACACTTAGAGTTCTCCCTAATTGAGGCTATCTTTTTCTTTTTAACTTTTTAATTAGCGTCAGTTGAGCAGCAGCTTGGGCCAGTTCTGTTTTAGCCTTAATTAGATCCATGTCGGTGCTACTATTTTCCATTGCCTTCTTAGCATTTTCCTCTGCTTGTTTAGCCCTTTCTTCGTCTAGATCATCTTCCCTTATAGCAGTATCAGACAATATTGTAACTGTATTAGGCTGTATTTCTAAAAGCCCTCCGCTAACAAAAAAGATTTTTGTATCCGATGCAGATAACTGGGCTCTAACATCTCCAGCTTTTAGAGTTGTTATCAATGGCGTATGTTTCGGTGTGATGCCTAGCTCTCCCATTATCCCAGGTGCAAAAACCATTTCTACATCATCAGAGAATAATTCTTCTTCGGCACTTACAATTTCAAGTCTTATTTTATTTTGTACCATGACTATAATTCATCAGCTTTCTTCTTAGCTTCTTCAATTTCGCCGATCATATAAAATGCTTGTTCTGGCAAATCATCATAATCACCATTTACTATAGCTTGAAAACCTTTGATTGTGTCTTTTAATGATACATATTTTCCTGGTGTACCAGTAAATGTTTCAGCAACAAAAAATGGCTGGGAAAGGTAACGTTGGATTTTCCTTGCTCTATTTACAGAAAGCTTGTCATCGTCAGACAGCTCATCCATTCCAAGAATAGCTATAATATCTTTTAGTTCTTTATATTTTTGTAATACTCCTTGGACTGCTCTTGTTGTGTCATAATGCTCTTGCCCAATTATGAGTGGATCCAATTGTCTACTTGATGAATCAAGTGGGTCAACCGCAGGATAGATGCCAAGCTCAGCAATATTTCGTGAAAGCACTACTGTCGCATCTAGATGAGCAAAAGTTGTTGCTGGCGATGGGTCTGTTAAGTCATCAGCAGGCACATATACTGCCTGGATAGATGTAATAGAACCTGTTTTTGTAGATGTAATTCTTTCCTGCAATACGCCCATTTCTTCTGCAAGTGTTGGTTGATAGCCCACAGCAGACGGCATTCTTCCTAATAGCGCAGATACTTCTGTTCCAGCAAGCGTATATCTATAAATATTATCAATAAACAATAATGTGTCGCTGCCAGCATCTCTAAAATGTTCTGCCATTGTTAATCCTGTTAGGGCAACTCTTAATCTGTTCCCCGGTGGCTCATTCATCTGCCCATATACTAGTGCCACCTTGTCTATAACTTTTGCGTCAGTCATTTCATGATAAAAATCATTCCCCTCTCTGGTCCTTTCGCCTACACCCGCAAATACTGATGAACCACTATGTTCTGCAGCAATATTCCTAATAAGTTCCATTAAAATAACTGTTTTCCCAACACCGGCACCACCAAACAAACCAACTTTACTTCCTTTGGCAAATGGACACATTAGGTCAACAACTTTAATTCCAGTTTCTAAAAGCTCAATCTCTGTTGCCTGTTCTGCAAATGTAGGCGCCGCTCTATGGATTGGCATAGTTTTTTCTGCATTAATTGACCCAGCATTATCAATTGGTTCTCCTAACACATTCATTATTCTCCCTAATGTTTTGTCACCTACGGGAACATTAATTGGTGCTCCAGTATTGGTAACATTGAGCCCTCTTTTTAAGCCATCGGTTGTACCCATTGCAATTGTTCTCACAATGCCATCTCCAATTTGTTGTTGGACTTCTAGAGTTAAGTTACCGTCATCAATTTTTAGTGCATCATAAATATTAGGAATTGATTCACGGGAGAACTGAACATCAACCACCGCTCCAATTATTTCTACAACTTTTCCTGTTTCCATTAATCTAATCTCCGTTTATATAATTAATTATAATGCAGACGCACCCGAAATAATTTCTGATATTTCTTGAGTAATTGCAGCCTGTCTATTTTTATTGTAAATAATTTTAAGTTCTCCAATTAAATCCGATGCATTATCAGATGATGATTTCATCGCAACCATCCTAGAGGCTTGTTCACATGCAAGATTCTCAACCAAGGCTCTATAAACAAGGGACTCAATATATCTTGTAAATAGTGACTCTAAAACTTCTTTTGCATCAGGCTCATAAAGATAGTCCCAATAATGACTATAGTCATCCTGTTCTTCATTGCTAAGACCTGATGATATTGGAAGTATTTTTTCAATTGTTGGTGTTTGAGTGACAGTATTTTTAAATTTATTATATGCAATATAAACTTCATCAACTTCTTTATTTAAAAACTTATCAATCATAGACTTTATGGTGCCAAGCATTTGTTCAATCTGAGGTTTGTCACCAAGATGTGTAGACTGAGATATAACCTCTCCGCCTATTCTTTGAAAAAAACTGGCTGCTTTATTGCCAAAAACACTATAAGCAGATAAAATTTCTTGATCCTTGTTTTTAATCATTGTTTCAATAATATTTTTAAAAAGATTATTATTAAGACCGCCGCATAATCCTCTATCTGAAGATATTACTATATAAGCTTTTTTCTTTGTTTCTCTTTTATCAAAAAACACAGAATTATATTCCGGGTGAGCCTTAGAAAGATGTGATATTACATTCATAATTTTAAAAGCATACGGTCTTGCTTTCTCCATTTGCTCTTTCGCTTTTCTCATTTTGCTTGCTGCTACCATTTCCATTGCTTTAGTAATTTTTTGAGTATTTTGAATACTCTTTATTTGGGTCCTTATTTCTTGACTACCAGCCATTACCAGGCACCATTAGTTTTAAAATCATCCATCAAGGCTTTCATAGATTTTCCAATTTCATCATTATAGTCCGGAGAATTATTAATCTTTTCTAACAAGTCATTGTGGTTTGCTCTTGCATACTCATGGAGAGCTTTTTCAAATACCATTACTTTTTTAATTTCTACATCATCAAAGTATCCTTCGTTGGCAGCAAATAATGATAATGCCATTTCAGCTACACTGAGTGGCGAATATTGATTTTGCTTCATTAATTCAGTAACCCTTTGCCCCCTATCCAGCTGTTTTTTTGTTGCATCATCTAAATCAGATGCAAATTGCGAGAAAGCTGCTAATTCTCGATATTGTGCAAGCGCCAACCTGACTCCCCCGCCAAGTTTTTTAATAATTTTTGTTTGTGCTGCACCACCAACTCTAGATACTGATAAACCAGCATTTATAGCTGGCCGTATTCCTGCATTAAATAAATCTGATTCTAAGAAAATCTGTCCATCTGTTATGGATATGACATTGGTAGGAACAAACGCAGATACATCTCCTGCCTGTGTTTCAATAATTGGCATAGCAGTAAGCGAACCCGTTTTTCCTTTAACTTTTTTGTTTGTTAATTTTTCCACGGCATCTTCATTTATTCTTGCAGACCTCTCAAGCAATCTTGAATGGAGATAAAACACATCACCAGGATATGCCTCTCTGCCTGGTGGTCGTCTAAGCAATAATGAAACTTGTCTGTAAGCCCATGCCTGTTTAGTTAAATCATCATATATAATCAAGGCATCCTGCCCAATATCTCTAAAATATTCGCCCATTGAGCAACCAGCGTATGGGGCAATATATTGCATTGCAGCTGAATCAGAAGCTGTCGCCGCAACAATAATTGTGTGTTTGAGCGAATCATGCTCTTCAAGTTTTCTAACCACCTGTGCAATTGAAGATGCTTTTTGCCCAATTGCAACATATATACATTTTACATCTGTATCTTTTTGATTGATGATTGTGTCGATAGCCACCGCAGTTTTCCCTGTTTGTCTATCACCTATTATTAGCTCTCTTTGCCCACGTCCTATAGGAACCATGGAATCAACTGCTTTCAAACCTGTTTGAACTGGTTGATCAACTGATTTTCTTTCAATAACACCAGGAGCAATTTTTTCAATAGGAGAAGTTTTCTTGGTATTTATAGGGCCATTATTATCAATTGGTTCACCAAGAGAGTTTACAACCCTACCTAATAATTCATTCCCAACAGGAACTTCTAGAATTCTGCCTGTACATTTTACAGAATCTCCTTCCACAATGTGTTTATAATCACCTAGTATTACCGCTCCAACCGAATCTCTTTCTAAGTTAAGCGCCATCCCAAAAGTTTTATTGGGAAATTCAAGCATCTCACCTTGAAGTGCATCTGAAACTCCATGAACTTTAGCGATACCATCTGTCAATGAAACGACAGTACCTTCATTATGGGGGGTTGATTTAATATTAAATTCTTTAATTTTTTCTTTTATTATGTCGCTAATTTCTGTTGGATTAATTGTCATATTATTTACCTTATAATTACATCATTAAATGTTGTGTTACATGTTCTAATCTATTTCTAATACTTAAATCAGTAACTTCGTTGTTGACTTTTATTTTTATTCCAGCAATAAGCTCTTTTCTTATAACTTGGTTGATTTTAATTTGAGATTTATATTTCAACTTAAGGTGGTTTTCAAGTTCTTTGAGTTGGGGAGAAGACAATGCATAAGGGGTCTCAATTTCTACATTGCAAACTTTATTATAATCTGATTTTAAGTTCTCAAAAATCTCAGATATTTCTTTCATAAAAACAATTCTTTTCTTTTCTAGTAGCAGGGTTAAAAAATTTTGCAAACGAGTATTAGTTTGCTTTTTAAAAAAACTAAGTAGCAATTTTATACTTTCTTCGTTAGCTATTTTAGGGTTGGCAAGAGCTTCTTTAATTTCTTCTGACCCAACAATAGCTGCAAGGAGAAATAAATCATGAGTCCATTCTTTCCCAGAATTATCTTCTAATGATATTTTAAAAGCTGCTTCGGCATAAGGTCTTGCATAAGTATAGTTATTAGACATTTATTTGAGCTCCTTCATTCCATCAGAAAAAATTTGTTTATGCTTTGACTCATCAATCTCAGCATCTATGATTTTTTCAGCACACTGAATAGCGATCTTTGAAACATCTTGTCTCAATTTTTCTTTAGCTTGACTTAAATCTTGTTCAACCTGATGGTTTGATGCTGCAATAATCTTTTCTGCCTCTTTTTTTGAAATAGCTTTTGCGTCATCTATTATCGCATTAGATTGTTGTTGAGCTAGATTTATTACATCAGCAGCCCTAACTTTTGCTTCTTGTACAATTTTTATGTATTCATTTTTCGCCGACTCTATCTTTTTTTGGCCTAGCTCAGCTGAAGCTAGCCCCTCAGAAATTTTATTTGTTCTCTCATCCATGGCGTTTATGAGGGGTTCCCACAGATAAGCTTTGACAAACCACACAAAGATAACAAAGGTTATCATTTGTCCTAATAGTGTCGCTGTTACATTCATTTATTTCGTCCTAATATTTATTTGTTCTCTAGGCAAGCGCGGCTTTCGCAGCTCCAATAAACGGATTTGCAAACACAAAGTACATTGCAAACGCTAAAACTATAAACGGGAATGATTCCATTAGCCCAGCTGTAATAAACATTTGAATTCTTAAAGCTGGCAACATTTCAGGTTGTCTTGCTATTCCTTCAATATACTTCATACAAATTAATCCCCAGCCTAAAGCCGAACCAAGTCCTGCTGCTGCCAACATTATAGAAACGCCTAGACTTGTTGAAGAATAAATTTGCGTTATCATTTCTGGTGTAAGTGTATTTTCCATTTTTTAACCTCTCAATAAATTAATGTGTTTCCTCTGATGCCAAGCTTATATACATAATAGTTAGAACCATAAATATAAAAGCTTGTAGTGTAATTACAAGTATGTGAAAAATTGCCCATAAACTTCCAGGTATAGGGATAATCCACCACGGCAATAATGCAATTAATAAAAAAATAAGCTCTCCTGTGAACATATTACCAAAAAGCCTCAAAGCCAAGCTTAAAGGTTTTGCAAGTTCTTCGACCATCGTTAAAATAAAATTTATAGGCGCCAGCCAAATACCAAACGGATGAACAAAAAATGTTTTAAAATAACCACCAGCTCCCTTTATTTTAATATTATAGTAAATGCAAAGCGCAAAAACAGTTAATGACATTGCAAATGTGGCATGTGGGTCTGTTGTTGGCACTACCTTCAAGTAATGAATACCCATTAAGCTCGCGGCTTTAGGAAGAAGGTCAACTGGCAACAGATCCATCGCATTCATTAAAAAAACCCATATAAAAATTGTTAGCCCTAGAGGCCCAACTAATTTATTAGGTTTTGGAAATGCTTCTTTTACTAAATTATTTATAAATTCTATAAGGATCTCAAAAAAATTCTGAATCCCAGATGGCGCAGAAGATGTTAAGTTTCTGCCAACACGATAAGATGTGACCATGACCAGTAATGCGAGAAAAGTGCTAAAAAAAATTGTGTCAATATTGAATTGCCAAAACCCAGAGCCAACAGTTAAAGGCTGCAAATGATGTGATATATATGCTACCGGATAATCTGTTGCTGGTCCTTGATTCATAACACGTTGTTTACCATAAAATATTAATAAATATATTGCGATTTATAAAATATATACCCTAATTGTGCGAGCGAGAAAGCTATGAGTGTTTGTAAAGCAGCCAGCTCTAAATGAACTATTCCTATATAGAAAGCTATTAAAACTAGAGCAAACCTCATAATTATGCTTTTGGCTAACACTAGGGCGCCTTTTCCTCTTTCTTTTTCAACCGCTGCTTCTCCAGCGATATTTATACTCCTTGCAAGGAGCAATGTATTAATAACCGAAATAAAGCCCCCATAGAGGGAGGATATTGCGTTGTCTGAACCGTAGCCCAGAAAAACAAGTGCGACAATTACAGAAATTGCGACTTGATACATTACTACTCTTAACACTTTTAATGTTCACCATGAGCAAAAAACCACTACCTTAATGGCTGATGGTATTATAGATGAGTATTAAAATTAGTTCAATTTATATGCTTAAATATTATGGTTTAAAAGTAATTATTTTCTAAATTTTTTAATAATTCCCTGTAATTCGTCAACGCTATTATATTTGATTTGAATTCTGCCTTTGCCTTTACTCGAATGAGATATATTTAAGTCTGCACCAAGGATTTCTGATAATTCTCTTTCAATTGCTAATGTATCGGGACCCTTAGAAATTGTTGAAGGTTTCCCCGCTGAAATACCTTTTTTTACCAAAGATTCAACTGAGCGAACAGATAATTTTTTATTAATTGTTCGTTTTATAACTAGATTTTGCTCTTTAGGGTCGAGTGATAGCACAGCCCTCGCATGTCCCATTTCGATAAGACCCTCGATTAGCTTAGATTTAATATATTCAGTTAAATCATTTAGCCTAATTATATTTGTAACATGCGATCTAGATTTGCCAGTAAATTTGGCAATATCATCGTGTGTCATTTGATATTCATTGTGAAGCTTTTCTAGTGCTTCAGCTTCTTCAATTGCATTAAGCTGTTCTCTTTGGACGTTTTCAACAATGGCGATAACCGCAGAATCTTGGTCGGTAGATTCCATTACTAGTGCATCTATAGCATCCTCTTTGATTGCCTGCATTGCCCTCCATCTTCTTTCTCCAGCTATTAATTTATAACCTTCTTTTGTCTTTCTAACTATTATTGGTGTAAGTTGACCATGCTCCTTAATTGTTGTGCCTAGAGAAGCTAGAGAGTCTTCGGAAAAATTTTTCCGTGGTTGATTTTTATTTCTGGATATTTTGTCTAATGGTATTGATAATAATTTCTTGGTACCATCTGTTTCGTCAATTTTTATAGAGCTAGATTTTGTTTGCGTTCCCAATAATGCTTCTAACCCAGATCCCAGAGCTTTTCTTTTTACCATAAGATAAATATAACTCGAGATTAACCAGATGTAGAGGCCTATTTTTCTTGTTTAATGATTTCTCCAACTAAAGATAGATACGAAAAACTTCCTTTTGAGTGCTTGTCATAGTCTAAAACTGGCAGGCCATGGCTTGGGGCTTCTGCTAATGTAACATTACGAGGGATTATTGTTTTAAAAACTTTCCCAGGAAAATGTTTTAAAAGCTGTTTGCTTACATCTGTGGTTAAATTATTTCTTGGATCAAACATGGTTCTTATTATTCCCTTTATATTAATGCCTTTGTTTGTGCTTTCCTTGATTGTGTCAATAGTTTTGACTAATTCACTTAAGCCTTGCAACGCAAAAAATTCACATTGAACTGGTATTATAACGCTTGTAGCTGATGTAAGGGCATTAACCGTTAGTATGTTTAATGATGGCGGGCAATCTATTAACACATAATCAAACGAGCTTGAACAGTCTCCTAAGATTTTTTTTAACATGTATATTTTTTCTTCTGAGGATAAAAGCTTTACTTCTGATTCTGTTAATTGAGGTGTTGCTGGTAAAATTGAAAAACCAAGATTATCTAAATTTACTAAGCAATTATCAATGGTCTCTCTTTCTAAAAGAACATCATTAATAGAATATTGTAATGAATGAGGGTCAATCCCGCACCCTCTTGTTGCGTTTGATTGTGGGTCTAAGTCAATCAAGAGAACAGTTCTTTTAGTTTTTGATAATGACGAGGCAAGATTAATACAAGTTGTTGTTTTCCCAACACCTCCTTTTTGATTAACTATTGCAATGATTTCTTTCATACACTTATCTTTAACAAATACCTATTAGTTTTAAAAAATGGTGTCATTATTTTAGTTATCTCTATGTTTTTAATGTTAGTTTTTGTTTCGATTAAACTTCCTTTGAGTTCTAACGCATTAGACCCTGTTAACATATAAATTGGTGCATTTGATTTTATTTTATTAGTTACTAGCTCAGTTAAATATTTAATTTTATCAACAAACGCTAACTTAGAAATTTCTTTATTGCTAAAATTTTTTATTAATATTGCTTCAAAATTATTATCATCATTATAAAGTCTAATATCCCCACAGATAACTTTAATGTTTTTCAACTCTAGCTTCAGCTTAACATGCTCAAGAAACCTTGTGGCTTTTTCTCTTCTGTCAATAAGTGTAATCGGCGCTTCTTTTTTGATTAATCCAATTATTAATCCTGGTATTCCTCCGCCAGATCCGATATCAAGCATTGCTCCGTTTGGCAAATGTTTTATCATCGACAAACTATCAAAAAAATCTCTTTTTAAAAAATATTCGGGGTCTTTTGTAGAAACAATATTATGCCTTACACGCCATTTGAAAAGCATGCTTATATATTCTTCTATAAGTTTTATGTTCTCTTCAGATAAAGTTATTAATAAAGCCTCAAGGGTTTCATTTAATCCCTTTCTTAAATCATTCATCTTTTAATTTATACTGTGTTTTTTAATATAAATCCGCAATAGTGACATCATAGCTGGTGTAACACCCTCAATCCTGCCGGCCTGCCCAAGATCTTTAGGGGATATTTTTTTAAGTTTTTCAATAGCCTCATTTGATAAAGCTTTAATATCTGAATAAACAAGAGAGTTGGGGATTTTTATATTATCGTCGTTGCTAATTTTTGCAATTTCTTTATCTTGCCTCTTTAGATAACCCGAATATCTTTCATTAATTGCCACAAGATGGCCTATATCTGAATTCGCGGTTAACCCAAATGTCTCGAGTTTGCATAAATCTTGATACCCAATGTCAGATTTTTTTAATAGACTTTTCATTGTCTGTGCTTCTTTTAATTTTATATTAAATTTATTTTCAAGATTAATTGAGTCTGCGCTATCTGGCATAATTTTAATTTCCCCCAATCTTTCAGATTCTTTCTGTATTTTAGACATTTTTTTCTTATATAAATCGAACCTTTCTTCATTAACAACACCAAGATTAAAACCAATTTCAGTTAATCTTTCGTCAGCATTATCTTCTCTTAATCTTAGTCTGTGTTCGGCTCTGCTTGTAAACATTCTATATGGCTCTGTAACGCCACGTGTTATTAAATCATCAACCATCACACCAAGATAAGACTCGTTTCTTTTTGGGCTCCACATATTAATATTTCTTACTACACAAGAGGCGTTTATGCCGGCCAAGACTCCTTGTGCTGCTGCCTCTTCATACCCAGTTGTTCCGTTGATTTGCCCTGCAAAAAATAGACTCTTAACTTTTTTAGTTTCTAAAAAATTATTAAGGCAGGTTGGCTCAAAAAAACTATACTCTATAGCGTATCCCGGCTGAGTTATAATACAGTTCTCTAGGCCTTTAATTGTTCTTAAAAATTTTTCCTGTATTTCAACAGGAAGGCTTGTTGAAAGGCCGTTTGGGTATACTTCAAAATCACTTAATGTCTCTGGTTCTAAAAATATTTGATGAGATTTTTTGTCAGCAAACCTCATTACCTTGTCTTCTATTGATGGACAATATCTAGGGCCAAGAGAATCTATCTTGCCATTGTACATCGGAGACAAATTTTTAGATGTTTCTATTATTTCGTGTGTATCTTCATTAGTGTGCGTTATATGGCAAGGGGTTTCCTTTATGCTTATATGTTTAAGGCCATAATGATCATACAAATATGATAGACATGGTTTTTCTCTGTCGCTGTCTTGTCTCAACAAGCCTTCGTAATTAATTGATTTTTTATTTATCCTGGGCGGAGTGCCGGTTTTTAGCCGCCCTATATCAAAGCAACGATCTCTAAAAAAATTTTCTAATTCAATTGATGATTTGTCACCTGACCTGCCTGCTTGAAATGACTTACTGCCAACATGAATCATTCCTCCTAAAAATGTTCCTGCTGTTAATATAACAGCCTCACAAAAAATTTTTTCATGTAGGTCAGTAACAATCCCCCTAACATGATTGTCAGTAATTAATAACCTAGAAACAGTAGCTTGTTGTATGTCTAGATTTTGAGTTGTTTGCATTTCTTTTTGCATATTGCTTTTATAAGTATCTCTGCAAGTTTGTATTCTGGTTGCTTGTACGGCGGGGCCTTTTCTAGAATTTAGCTTTCTCTTTTGTAATGCTGAATTATCAGCAACTTTACACATCAGGCCTCCCAAAGCATCAACTTCTCTTGCCAAGTGAGATTTACCAATTCCTCCAACAGCAGGGTTACAACTCATTTGACCAATAGAGTCTAACTTCATTGTAACAAGCAAAGTTTTCACGCCTGCGCGTGCCGAAGCATTGGCTGCTTCACAGCCAGCATGCCCGCC
>Ga0209089_10003419_pt1 | contig 13550 bp, 3 predicted proteins | sample ArcticOcean_MG_C_FD_187431 | JGI IMG/M metagenome (GOLD analysis project Ga0209089, IMG submission 187431) | Marine microbial communities from western Arctic Ocean - ArcticOcean_MG_CB2_150 (SPAdes) (version 2) | ecosystem: Environmental > Aquatic > Marine > Oceanic | place: Arctic Ocean: Canada...
TTAATTATTATACCCCAAAAATAGATTTACTTAAACCATCTTCCGGTAATTGGCAACAAGATCAATCTGTCAGAATTATTACTGATGATCCTGTATCATCATTCGAAAGCCATTCTGTTACAGGAAAACAATCAGGTGCAACTGGAATTGTAAATCGTATTGAACAATTTGCGGCTGGAATTTTTGATATAACAGAATTATTTTTAACAAATATTGAAGGAATATTTATTGTAGGAGAATCAATTGATTCAAATGAGGTTGATGAAGTATCTGGTAGTGGAATAGCACAGGGATTGATATCTGAAATTACTATTGATAATTCTGGTTCTGATTATAAAATAGATGATAAACTTTCATTTTCTGGTGGAGGGGGTGTTGAAGCAAAAGCAAAAATAACAGATATTGGATCTGGAGCATTAACTAGTTTTACTGTATTTGATGGCGGAGATGGATATCTTGAAAATAAAGAATTATCAGTAAATAATTTTGCTACATTGGGAACAGGATTTGCTGGAAAAATTAAAGATGTAATTGATTCCTTTACATTTTCAACAAACGAAGATATAATAGGTAATTTTACTACAGTTCAATTTGATGATCTTGCATATGAACTAAGCGGTGATGCGACAGCAAATAGTGAGGACAGATTAATTGATGCATTTGGATTTTCAAAATTAGATGCAGGACACGTTTCTACTGTAGAATCAACTGCATCTGGGAGTGGTTATGAAGCTATTCCAAAAATATCAGTTGCAGAACCATTAACTGAAAATTTTACTGAAAACTCTATTCAAATTTTAAATTTAAATGCAGATCCTGATGAACTTGCTACAACGAATGCAATTACTGATTTTTTTGATCCAGGTGAAAAAATAACTTCTAATAGCGGTAATAAAATAGGAACATTTTTTGGTACTGTAGCTACAGATGAAAATATTAAAAATCCTTCTAGAATAAGAGTAAAAACTATAAAATATTTGGATGGAGATGTAACTCAAAAAATTCCAATTGCACAAAGAAATGATCTACTTGTAAATAATTCTACTTATTTATCAACTACAAAACCATCAATTTATCATGTAAAATTTGTTACTGGTGGTACTGGTTCAGTTAATACAATAAAATATAGACGAGGAATAGACTCAAGAGAAGATTTTAATAGTACAGACAATACTTCAGTATGTGATTGGTATCCTACATCAGGCGGAATAGCTGTAACAGGTGGTTATCAGACATTAGAGTTTGGTATTACATCACTCACTAGCGTTAGCACAACTGCAACTGCAACCACATATGGAAAACATGGATTAGAAGATGGACAAATAGTTGCTATAGCTGGAGCAACTCAAACTGAATATAATGGAAGTGTGACAATTACTGTAGCAAGTACAACTTCTTTTTCATATACTTTTGCTGGTTCTGCTACATCTCCTGCTACAGGAACAATAACATATAATGAAAATGTCTCTACAAAATTTACACTACCTTTTGGACACACTACTGATGATGAGTATGCTTTTTCTACTATAGATTTTGTTTCAGAAGAAGTTATTACTGGTGCTAATTCTAGTGCTATGGCAACTGTAAATACTGGTGTTGCATTTTCTGCTGGAGGTAATTTAGGTAATAATGCAGTTATTGGTGTTACCTCAGGAGATGCTGGTTCTGGTTCAATTAAATCTATAGAAATTCAAGATCCAGGAGTAGGATTTACATCTGTTCCTGCAATAACAATGCCCAGTCTTGGAGCAGAAAATGCAATTTTAACTGCAAAAATTGGTGCAATGAGATCAGAGACGGGATTATATCTTGATGAAAATGGACAATTGAGTTCTAGTAAAAAACTTATTGATAGTGATTTTTATCAAAATTATTCTTATTCTTTAATTGCCAATAAACAACTTAACGATTATCAAGAAATTGTTTTTAAATTATTACATCCTATAGGAACAAAACTTTTTGGTGAATTTACACCTGATCCTGCTGAAGTAAATATGGGATTTGATAGTAGAATAAAATTTGAAGATGGTGATTTAGCAATAAAAGAAGATGGTGATGATCTTTTAATGGAAGATCAGACAAATCCAAAACATGAAGTAATATTTAATAATAATCAAAATTTAGGAACAGGAACTATTACTTTAACAGGTAATTCTGATATAGTACTTGGAGATGCTACAGATTTTTCAGCAACGTATGGTGAAGGAGATCATATAGTTGTTGATGATGAACAGTCTTTTGAAGTTTCTTATGGTGAATTGAGATTGGAAAATTATTTAACAGGTACAATAACATCGTCCTCATCAAATGTTATTTCTATTATAGGTTTAAGTAATACTTATCCTAAGACTACAACTGTGCCAACTGTTTTTAGTGCTAGTTCTAATTTTATTGAAAATAGTATAGTTACGCAAATAAGTGCTACGACAAATGAACAAGTAACTGGTCGAGTTCTTAGACACGAATTAGATAATTCAAATAATAATACATTAATTTTGCATTCATGTAATGGTCAGTTTGATGTTTCAAGTAATGCAAATTCTATAACAGGAAACACCTCGGTAATTAATATAAATACATATAATATGATTTTAGAGGGCGGCACTCCATTTATTTACGATGATGAGGGGAGGATAATTGGATCTGCTGATTTGACTGGTTCTCTTGTATCAGAAGAAGACGGTACATCAATTATTGCTCTAGAAGATAGTGTATATCAAAATAATAAAGCAATTATAACTTCAACATTTCAATATGTAAAATCAAATGTAATTTTTGGCGTTGCAACAGATTTTCAAGCTGATTTTAGAATAAACGATAGAATTAAACCAATATCAACTTCAGAAAATACAAAAGTTATTGAAGTAATTAATTCAACATGTTTGATAGGAAATACTGCAATAAGTACGGATATTTCTGATAATATGATTTTAGAGATAGGAACAAAAATTAATGATGGACTTTCTCCGACCGCTCCAGGTGATTTTGTTTTGGAAAATTATGACAATAATGATAACATGATTTTAACTTTTCCTTCACTCGAACCTCGCAAGTTTGATAATGAAGATATACAATATTATAATTTACTTGAAGCAAATGTAAGAGGAACAACTACTGCAAATGGCATATACACAGGAAATACTTCTTTAGCGGGAATAGGTTCTTCTTTTAGTGAAGATTTATTAGTAAATGATGTTATTTCATTATCTTCTAATACATCTTCAAAAGCAAAAATTTTAACAATAGTGAGTCAAACTTTAACTTTAAATAGAGCATTGGGTGATGGAACAGTAGGCCAAACTATAATTTTGCATACTTTTAGAAATTTAGATTTAGAAAGAAATGCAACTACTATAACTTTATCAACTCCTTATGATGCTTCAAATAATTTTATGAATTTGACAATTAATTCTATTGCTACAGGATTGTTACTTCTTGAAGACGGAATTGGTACTGCTAATGCAGGATATATTGGAGGGACTTCAACTGAAGGTAGTTTAAAATTTGAAATATTATCAACATTTGATAATCAGACACCCAAATTTATACAAACATAAAAATTTCATATTAATATAAATAAAGATATGGCTAGACTGGTAACAACAAAATTTAAAATACACAATGCAGAGCAATTTATTGAATCTCTTAGTGAAACTTCAGCAACAAATTTATATTTGTTTATTGGAAAAGTACAAGAATGGGATGATGAAAATGCTCCTCCTATGCCGAATGAAGCTGTAGCTAATACTTTGTATAGTTATTGGGATCAAATGATTGCCGCAAAAAAGGTTACTTCTGCAGATGTTAAACATGTTATTACAAGAAGAAATTGGGAATCAAATACTGCATATATTACTTATACCCATACAAATCCAGATCAGTTAGCAAATAATTTTTATGTTGTTACAGAAGATTTTAATGTATATAAATGTTTACAGAATAATTTGTCAAATGGAGCTTCAACAATTAAGCCAACTGGTACAGGTACTGCAGTTATTGAAGTTGTTGATGGTTATAAGTGGAAATATATGTATACAATTACATCTCAAGATACTTTGAAATATACAACATCTGAATATATTCCTGTGCAAAAAAGCGTAGATACTAGACAAATTGCAGTTGAAGATGCCGCTATTGATGGACAAATAGACATTATTAATAAAACATCAAATGGTGATTTTAAAGTTATTTTTACGGATGGTCCAAAAAATGCTGTTGGAGATGCTCAAGATTTTATTGCTAGTGAGACTTTAATAGGTCAAACATCGAATCAATATGGTACTCTTGTTAGTTTTACTTCTGCGGCAAATAATTTAACTTATGCACCTAGTACAGGAAATACAAAATTTGTCAATGGTGAAGTTGTTTTAGGAGGAACATCTAATGCAAGAGCAACAATTTCTACTATACCATTATCAACATATGAATTTGATACAGGAATATTTGCAAGTGTGACTAATACCACTGTAATGCAGTTATCTTCAAGTGCAAATAATAGTGTAGATGGTTTATATGTAAATTCAACTGCTTTTGTGGTAAATAATGCAGGGCAGGGAGAACAAACAACAGTTGTACAATATGATTCTGCAACTAGACAAATAACTGTAGATCCTGCTTTTACTGTTACACCGACTACTTCTTCTGGTTATGAAGTATCTCCATCAATTACAATAAATGGAGATGGTTCTACTTTTAAGGGAAGAACAAGAGGAAATTCATCTCATGGCGTAACAGAAGTAACTGTAACAGAAAGGGGATCAAAATTTACTGTTGCATCTCCATCTGTTTTTGCTAATTCTTCTCATGGAACGGGATCAAATGCTGAAGTTATTATTGGGCCTGTAGGAGGACACGGCAGAGATGCTATTGAGGAATTGGGAGGAAATAAGGTTTTGGTTGATACTCGTATTTCTGGAAATGAATCGGGGAGATTTACAACATCTAATGATTTTAGACAAGTAGGATTGTTGAGAGATCCTTTACAAACTGCAAATACTCTTGCATTTTTTACAGAATCTTTATCTGATCAATCAACAACTATAACAGTTGGAGGTGTTCAAGGTTCTTTTCAACCAGACGAAAAAGTTTATACAGGAACAACTTTAGCAAATAGTTCTGCTAATGGAGTTGTTGTTGATTTTCTAAATAATAAGACACTAAGAATAAATGAAGTAAAAGGTAGTTTTGTAGATAGTACTGTTGTGACTGGTGCAAATACAAGCTCGACCGGAACAATCTCTGCAAACGGTATCAGTCAACCAGGAATGAAACCTTATAGTGGAGATGTACTTTATATTGAAAATAGAGCCAAAATTACTAGACTACAGAATCAAGTAGAAGATTTTAAGATTGTATTGGAGTTTTAACGGATGCCTAAATTAACACAAGATTTTAATATATCACCTTATTATGATGATTTTGATGAAGCGAATAAATTTTATAAGGTTTTATATCGTCCTGGATATTCAGTTCAGGCAAGAGAATTAAATCAAATACAATCTATTCTTCAAAGTCAATTAGAAAAAACAGGAGATACCCTTTATCAAGATGGTTCTAAAGTTTTAGGAGCAGAATTAGTTTTAAATAATAAAATTAATTCTTTAAAACTAAAACCAACATATTCGAATATCGCTATTGTTTCATCTAATTTTAATGGTAGAATTATTCAAGGACAAACATCTGGTGCAAAAGCAGAAGTTGTAACGAGTAAACTTTTTTCGGTAACAAATTTAGATATTTTGATGATAAATTATGTTGATGATATTAAATTTTTAGACAATGAAACAATTAATACGATTGATACGGGAACAACATATTACGCAAGTATTGCAGGAGAGGCTGACGGACTAACAGGAGCAACTACATCTACATCTTTAGCTTCTGGTTTGGGTTCTATAATTAGTGTCAATGAAGGACTATTCTATCTTGGTGGTTATTTTTTACATGTTTCTCCCCAAAATCTTATTTTAGATACTGAGAATAATAATCCTACTACAAGAATAGGATTATCAATTGTAGAAACTATTGTTACAAGTATTGAAGATTCTTTACTTTTAGATAATGCAATAGGAACCCCTAATTATTCTGCTCCTGGAGCAAATAGATATAAAATTGATTTAACATTATCTACAAAAACTTATTTTGAAAAAGGTAGAATAATAGCATCATCGGGTGTTACTTTTTCTGTAAATACGAAAGATAATAGATCAGGAACAGTAAGTGTGACAACAACTACTGATCATAACTTGTCTGTGGGTGATGTTATAGTTGTATCGGGTGCAACTGAAACAGAATATAACGGAAAATATACAATTGCAACGACCGCCTCTACTACAACATTTTCTTATCAAATACAAGGTAAACCCTCAACACCTGCATCTGGAACACCTGGATATGTAACAGGAGTAGTTGATCCAATTGCTAAAACTGCGGATGCTGATTTTATTGAATTGTTAAGAGTAGAAAATGGTGAAAAAATTGAAGAAGTGAAATTTCCTATTATGGGAAATATAGAAAAAACTTTAGCAAGAAGAACATTTGATGCTTCTGGAGATTTTACAATTAGACCATTTTCTCTTGATGTTCTTGATCATAAAATTAAAGGAGTTGCTTCTGATAGAACAACAACAAATACAAGTACAACTGTTACTGCTAATGGTGCAAACTTTATAGCAGATGTTAATGTTGGTGATACTATATTCTTTTCAGGAAATACTTCAAGAACTGCCGCAGTTACATCACTAGGAAATACTACATCTCTTACGTTAACAACTGGAACTGCTTTAGGTGATGGAAGCACTAATCAAAGAATAGGTGTTTCTACAAAAATAACCGCAGAATTAAGTCCAGGAAAAGCATATATTAAAGGATTTGAATACGAAACTCTAATTCCAACATACGTAAATTTAAATAAAGCAAGAAGTACAGAATCGGTTACCGCAGAAAAACAAGGAGTTGAATTTGGACCATATGTAATTGTATCAGATGTTATTTCTAATACTGCATTTACTTTAGGGGTAAATTCTGCAACTATTAATTCAACATCTGGAGGAACGGGTGCTGATTTAATGGATTTACACATGGTTAAGTGGCCATCAACCAGTCAATGTGAAGGAACGGTATCTGCAAATGCTATTGCATATGATTCTGCAGGAGCTGTTAAATATGTTGGTATTGATACTACTTCAGCCGCATCAGTAGCAAATACAAAAATAGGAACAGTACGATTAAGACAGCTTGATTTTAGAGCAGGAAGAAATTCTGGTGTAATTTCAGAATATGGTGATGGTGCTAATGCAAATGGTACTTATCATAAAAAGTTTCCTGTAATATATGATGCTCATTTATTTGATTTTAGATTCGAAAAAACTACAGGTGATGTCTATGCCGGTAATGCTAATACATCCCGAATTCGATTACCAATAACTGGGGCCAATTCTTTTCCTACAGTTAATTGTTTATATAATGCAACCATAACTGTTAATACGGCTTATTTGGGAGTTAATACTTCTGATACTAGAGACATAATTCTTTGGACAGGTTCCAGTACTGCCGCGCCCATATCCGCCTCATATACTGCAGTTTTAGATAGTGCATTAACACAACAGTCTCAATCTGATTCTACTTATTCTTTGAATTTTGGAGTTAAAGATATTGGTTCTATTGTTGAAGTAGATAGTTCAACTATTACTAAAGCAATGAATATTGATATTAGTGGTAGAAATGATTTAACTGAAACTGGAAATACTGTTTTATTTGATAACAATGATGATCAAAGATCATTATTATTTCCTTATCAAAATAAAATACTTTCTAGTTTGACAAAAGCAAATTATAAATTTAAAAGATCATTTACAAAAACACTTTCTGGTGCTGGAACTACATCTATAACGGCGCCAACGGGAGAATTGTTTTATCCAGCAACTGGCGCAGGACAGATTTCTACTTCTGAAAGAGATGCCGATTATTTAGTTTGGTGTACAGGAGTTGGAGTTGCATCTGCAAAATATGGAGACTTCATTGAGTTTACTAATACTTCTGGTACTAGCATTGGATCAGAAAATCGATCACTTTCATTGGATGCGGCAGGAGAAACATTATCTATTGATGTGACAGGTGGAGATTTAGGAGTTTCGGGTGGTATTAATTATACTAATCAACCAATATACGTTATTGCTACAATGATGTCTGATCCTAGAGCGGGTAATGATTTTGGAGCAACTCTTGATAATGAGGGAATTGGTAAAAAAACTTTAGTAACAGGAAATACTACAGTTGCTAATGTAGAATCTGGTTCATCAAATACGATTCAGGCAGATTCTGGGCAAATTCATTTGGGAATAGCCATGAATGCAGAACCAGGTGTTGCTAATAGTTTAAAACTAGCAGATATTAAAAAACTACATGCTGTTGTAACTTCTTTAAACCCAACTGCTGAAGTTACAAATGCTATGGTACTTGCGGCCATGTCTGATACTGCAGATGTTCATAATATCACAAGCAATTTTATATTTAATGATGGACAAAAAGACAATTATTATGATTATGGAACTATAACTTTAAAAACCGGAGAAGATAGACCAGTTGGACAAGTAGTAGCAATAGTTGATTATTATAATCATACAGGTTATGGTCCATTTACAGTTGATTCTTATATTTGGTCGGGTTCTGGAAATACTGTGTATAAAGAAATTCCATCATATACAAGTTCGACAACTGGTACAAAAGTTGAATTAAGAGATATGATTGATTTTAGACCTAAGAGATTGGGTTATGAAACATCAGATGGAACTAATTCTCAAGACAATGATATTACATTAACAGCAAATGTATTTAATGAAAAAGCAATGCCCGATTATGATTATACATTTGATACAGATTATAGTTATTATATTTCTAGAAAAGATAAAATTGTATTGAATAGAGATAAGACATTTGATGTAATTGAAGGAGTAGCAGATAAATTTCCACTATTACCTGCAGATGATGATGATTCGATGACATTGTATAATCTTGAAATACCAGCATATACTTTTAATGCAAATGATGTGAAAACAAATTATGTTGATAATAAGAGATTTACAATGAGAGATGTTGGTAGACTTGAAAGAAGAATTGAAAATCTTGAATATTATGTTTCTCTTAGTTTATTAGAAAAAGAAGCTGATGGATTAATTATTACTGATGCTAATGGTCAAGATAGATTTAAAAATGGAATTCTTGTAGATCCATTTGCAGGACATAATGTTGGAGATGTTTTTAATGATGACTTTAATGCATCTATTGATTACGATAAAAAACATTTAAGACCAGCATTTAATACAGATTTACATCCATTAAATTTTAATGCAAATTCTGATGGTGGAACTGCTTTTTCGACTTTAGTAAATAATTCTGGTGTATTAACTTTACCGTTTGCATCAAATACGTTTATAGAAATGCCTCTTACAGGATCGAATGAGAGTAAAAATACTCAAAAAACTTTTCAAATAAATCCTTTCTCTGTTCAGAATTATATGGGTCAAATGAAATTAGATCCGTATGGTGATACCTGGTATGATCAAACTAGTCAAGTACAAGTAAAAGTTAATATTGAAGGACAATATGATAATTGGACTTCGGGTTTTTTAGCAAACAAGGGACACGGTACTCATTGGAATGATTGGGAAGAAATTTGGTCTGGATCTCAAATTAATAATGAAGTTAAAGAAGGTGTTAGAGATATAGGTGATATATCAAATAATAATAGAAAAGCAAAAACAACAGAACAATCTAAAACATTAACTGGATTAAGTTCAGGAAGTGTTCCAGAAAAAATTGTTAAAACTGTTGGAAATAAAATAGTTAATTTAAGTGTAGTTCCAAAAGTAAGAGAACAATCAGTAACTTTTATTACTAAAGGATTAAAACCAAATAAAAATGTTTATGCTTATTTTGGCGATCTAAATGTATCGAGTAATGTAAAACAAGCATGTGTTGCAAGTTTGTCAAATGTAAGCACATCTAATGTATTTCGAACAACTCCAGGAAATTTTGAACAAGCTACAATTCAAGGTTCAGGAGTAAATGCAAGTAATACTGCTACAATTATTTACATGAGTGATAGAAATCTTCAGAATAATTGTACTGTTTTGCTTACAGATTTATCTGCTCAAACTGCTTTTACTGTTGGATCAGTAATTCAAGGAGATGATACTGGAGCAAATGGATCTATTACTGCAATTACTCATTATGGTTTTGAAGATACACAATTTGATGTTTCTTCTGAAGGTGTTGTTGGAGGAGTTTTTAATATTAAATCTGATACATTTACAGGAAGTCAAAATCTTTTTAGATTGACGGATGAAGCAGATAATATTCCTGCTACTACAACATCAGTTGCAGAAGAGGTATTTCATTCTACAGGTACACTTGATAATAAAAATGAATTGGGTCTTGTTTCTCTCAGACCATTTATTTCTAGACGAGAAAATATCAAAGAAGAAAGAATTACAAGAGCAACTTCTGATAGTAGACAATCAAAATCTACTGATTATATGAATCCGATGGCGCAAACCTTTTCTATTGATAAAAATCAATATCCTGCGGGTCTTTTTATTGATTCTGTAACTTTATTTTTTAATGGAAAAGATTCATCAGTAGGAAATAAAACTCCTGTAAATTTACAATTAAGACCTATGATTAATGGAACGCCGAGTACATCATTGATTATACCAGGAAGTGAAGTTATTTTAACTCCTGGAAGAATTACTGCAAATACAAGTATACCAGTTGCAAATACTAGCGGAGGATTTCCTGCTGGCTTTATAGGTAATTCTGATACTGCAAATAAAAGTAATTCAGATGTTGGTTCAAGAACAATGTTTAAATTTGATCATCCTATTTTTCTTGCCCCCGAGGAATATGCAATTTGTATATCAACCAATAGTAGTGCATATAAACTTTATGGATTTGAGTATGGCGCTTTTCATACAGGAACTTCTAGAAAAATAACAAAACAACCTTATATTGGAGATTTTTTCAAACCTTCAAATGTAGGAACTTGGGAAGAAGTATCAGATCAGGGTTTAATGTTTCAATTGGATAGATGTGAATTTGTATCAACAAATGCATATGCTAGATTAGATAATTCTGATATTTCAAGTGGAAATGCAACTTCAAATACAACTATAGATTCATTTAAAATAATAACAGAATCATTTAATTTTGCAAATACTTATACAAGTTTTGATTATTATGCAACAGATTTGGCGGCCACAGTAAAAGGTTCTAATGTAAGATTTAAAGAAAATAAAAATGTTGATTTCAAAAAACAAAAGCAAATCACGTATCCACAACCCGCAAATAATAGTTTTACAATTAATGCTTATTTTGAAACTGCAAATACTTTAATATCTCCAATACTAGATGACCAAAGAACAGGTGTTATTACTATTGAAAATATTATTAACAATGGAAGTTTATCAAATTCTGATATAGTTCTATCTAATACTGGATCTCTATATTTTGCCGCAGAAATTGGAAGTTCAACAAGCAATGCGGCATCAGAAGGTAATACAAGTGTATTTGTAGTATCTGCTCCTGATATTGGTTCAAATACTGCAACATTGGCCGCTAATACTCATGCAAATGGATTTATTAATCAAGTTGTTGTGGTAAATGGTGGTGAAGGATATATTTCTACACCAACTGTTACTGTGGTTGATGGTGGAACGGAAGCGGCAGGCACTCCTGTACGAAGTACAACAAGTGCAGTTGTTAATATTGTTGGCGAAGGAGCTAATAATACTGCAAATATACAAACAACAAATGTAGTATCATTTTCTTCTGGTGGTAATTTAAAAGCTAGATATATTTCAAGAAGAGTTACATTAGAAGAGAGTTTTGATGCAATGGATCTTAAATTATATTTGGATGCATATAAACCAAGAGGTTCTAATATTCATGCTTATTATAAAGTTCTTTCTGGTGATGATTCGGAATCTTTTGATGAAAAACCTTGGATGCTTATGTATCAAAAAACTGCAGACACTACTTTTTCTATAAATGAAAATGATTTTAAACGATTTCAATTTAGTACATTTGATGAAAAAATTACTTATATATCTGGTGGCGGAGCAAAATTTGAAAGATTTAGAACATTTGCAATTAAATTGGTTATGACTTTAAATAGAACATCACAGGATACTTTTATAGGTATTCCTAAAATAGTTAATTTACGAGCAATTGCTCTTGATAGTGAAGGTAGTCCTTGATAGTAAAAACAGATAATCCTAGATATCATAGAGATATATTTTCTAATGCAATTATTGCAACTGATCAGCAAGTTTTGTTGAAACATAGACAAAAAGTATCACAAATTAATACCATAAAAGTTAATGAAAATGAAATAAATACTTTAAGAACAGAAGTTAATAATATGAAAGATGATATTAATAAAATTTTAGAATTGTTAAGTAAGGATAAAGATGGCGATATCTGAAAGTAGCATCACAGATGTAGTTTTAACTAATACATTTGAAGAATGGCGTTCAAAAACAAATCAACTTATTACAGTAATAAATGAAAATTTAGATGATGACCCTGTTACTTCTTTATTGTCTGCTGATTCTCAGGGTGGACTAACAATTAATACGATAAGTGCAGATATTGTTACAGGAGCAAATGTAACTGGTACTAGATTATTGTTTTCTGGATCTCCTGAAATAAATTTCACTGGTGCGACTGTTACTGATTTGGGAACTTCTGCTAAATTTGCATTAGTTGAAGATTCTGGAGCAACTATAACTGGCTCTAGTCCTGATAGTAAAATTGAAAGAGCCCAAATAAATCAATGTGAAATAAATTTAAATGGTGCAAATTTAAATGCAAACAGCCCTGGAGCTGGGGGAACATCCACAATTAATTTTAATGGAGCAACGATTTCTGACTTAGGGACCGTTTCTGTAGCTACATTTAATGGTGGAACGATTAATAATATGAATGTCAATATTACTGATGCTTCAACGGCACAATTTATTACAGTATCCGCGGCGGGTCCTCACATATTTACTGGTGCATCCTTTAATTATGGAACATATAATAATCCAACTACAATCGGAGGAATTACGCATTCTGCAAATATATCGATAAATGCTTCATCGGCGTTTGTAGCTAATGTTGGAGCTATTTTTGGCTCAGATGTAGCCAGTGCTAATGTGGCTATTGGTGATTTTCCAGAATATACTCATCTCACAGGTCCAAAACTCCCAACTTCATCTAAAGGAAGACTGCACATAAGATCAGATTTTGCACTACCAGGGACTGAAACTCCTACTGCAGTTGAAGCTGTTGCTGATGAATTAGTATTAGAAAATGAAAATTTTGTAGGAATGACACTTTTATCTGATACTGCATCTAATGCACATATTATGTTTGGTGATACTGATGATCAAAAGAGGGGATCTATAATTTATGATCATGTTACAGATAGTATGCATGTAGTCACAGATGGTGCAAATACAGCCGTATTTGCTAATACCTATGGCGGTTCTCTGCAAATTGTTGGCGGA
>Ga0209089_10003421_pt1 | contig 13542 bp, 14 predicted proteins | sample ArcticOcean_MG_C_FD_187431 | JGI IMG/M metagenome (GOLD analysis project Ga0209089, IMG submission 187431) | Marine microbial communities from western Arctic Ocean - ArcticOcean_MG_CB2_150 (SPAdes) (version 2) | ecosystem: Environmental > Aquatic > Marine > Oceanic | place: Arctic Ocean: Canada...
ATTTCTGCTTCAAATCTAGTGTTCCTGCCTTTATACGTAAAGTATTTAGTGGAATATTAATACTCCCTGCTATTCCTGAATCTTTATGTTCTGATTCCATTCTAACATCAATCCAAGTTGCTGATTCATTTTCCACCATTGCGTCAGCTTCTTCTTCAGTTAACCAGTTTAGCATTGGCTCTTTTAGTAATTCATTAAAATCATCTTTTGATAATCGCATTAGTGAACCGCTTGTCTCCATAACGACATTAGCATTTCGTTTTGCATCGGAGAGAAGAGCTTCTTCTCCAAACGCATCTCCCGCCCCTATCGTAGCTAAAGTTAGAGGCGTTCCTGCTTTTGAATTTCGCGTAACCTTACATTTACCTTGCTTAATAATATAATAATAATCACCATCATCGCCTTGTTTAATAATCTCTACACCTGCTTTAGCCGGGAACTCTTCCATCCGCATAAACATCGCTTGAATGTTTGCTGGGGGTATTTGTAAAAAAGCTTTTGACTGAAGTATACTCGTCATCCAGTCACCTTCTTTATCATCGCTAGTTTTAATATCAGCATCATCTGCGTGAATATCAGCTACTTCGATACCAGATAATTGATCCCATGTAAGTAAAATATCAAGCAAGTCACTATCTATTCTAACAATTGTGCTATCTGTTTTAGCTACCGCTGATTGTTTTCTTGGTTGGCGATTTGCGATGGCATGTTTTGCCTTGTCGGTGCCAGCCTCTATAACGTAACCTGCTGGTGTTGTGACATCACTATTTTTAGGAGAACTTAATGATATTTCAACCTGCCCCTCCACAACATAAATCGCTTTTTTGTCATGATCTCCTTCTTTGAAAATTGTTTTTCCTGCAGCAACAGGCTCCAAAAAAGTTTTACTAGCTAATTCTTGAAAATTTTCTGCTTTAAGTGCGTCAGCAGGCACAAATGTTTTTAATATTTTTTTGTCGATTGGCTCAGCCATTCAATGCTTTTCCTTCGTTTTGATAGTAAAAGATATAATTGTATAATATCTGAGACTAATTAATGTATTTGGATTTAATAGAGTTGATACAAAAAGTCTAAAAACCCATGGTCATATAAAAGATACTTATGTGTCTCTAATTGTGATTAAAATTACTACAACCCCACGGCATAAAAATAATGCAGTAGGGTTGTATATTAAGTCTGAGAAGTACTAAATATTGTAACCGCGCTCATTATGTAAAACGATATCAAGACCTTCAATTTCTTCTTCCTCTTCAACTCTTAAACCGACCATCATGTCTACTAATTTTAAAATAACAAAGGTAATTACAGCACACCATGCTATGGTTGCCACGACACCGATTACTTGAACCCCAAATTGAGAAGAAATTGAATAAGCTTCATCAGCAGACTGTAACCCACCAAAAGAATTCGAATAAAACACAGCTGTTAATAAGCAGCCTAGAGCGCCGCCAACACCATGAACTGGAAAAACATCAAGTGAATCATCAATTTTTAATCCGCGTTTAATATATTGTGTAGCAAAATAGCACACGACGCCTGCTGAAATACCAATCAGCAATCCACCTAATGGTCCGACATACCCTGAAGCAGGTGTAATAGTGCCCAAACCCGCAACCATGCCTGTTACAATGCCAAGCACAGTCGGCTTTCCTGATCTAACCCACTCACATGTCATCCACGCTAACGAACCAGCGGCGGCTGAGATATGCGTTACTGCCATCGCCATTCCTGCGCCACTACCTGATGCCAATGCACTACCCGCATTAAAACCAAACCAACCGACCCATAACATTGAGGCGCCAGCAACAGTCAACGCCATATTATGAGGAGCCATTGGCTTGTCTGGAAAACCACGACGATTACCAAGTACTAAAGCCGCAACAATCGCGCCAACGCCCGCGTTGATGTGGACAACAGTACCGCCCGCAAAATCCATAAAACCTTTATCAGCAAGCCAACCGCCGCCCCAAACCCAGTGGCAAACGGGTGCATAAACGAGTGTCAACCATAACGCAGTGAACAAAAGTACAGATGAGAATTTCATTCTTTCTGCAAAACCACCGATGATTAAAGCAGGCGTAATAATGGCGAATGTCATCTGAAACATGAAGAAAACAATCTCGGGTATAGTACCACTCATACTATCCATACCAATATCTGAAATCATAAGATTCCCAAGACCAACAATCTGATTAAGCGAACCGCCATCACCGAAGGCCAAGCCATAGGCGAATACCAGCCATAAAATAGATACCAGACAAGCAATGGCAAAACATTGCATCAAAACAGATAGCACATTTTTTGCACGAACAAGCCCCGAGTAAAATAATGCAAGTCCTGGTAATGTCATAAATAATACGAGTGCAGTAGAGACTAATATCCAAGCGGTATCGCCTGTATCTAATTCATCCGCAAACACTACACTTGGAAATATTGTGATTAATAATATTAAAATACGGTTCATTGAGTTCTCCCTCGTTATCCTCGAATGCTTTCTCAGTTACTAATTAATTTTAGCCTCATTATAAAATTTAGTTTCCTATTTCTTTTTTTTATCTATATAGCTTCGCTACCGGTTTCGCCTGTTCTGATTCGAACAACTTGCTCAAGATCATAAACAAATATTTTACCATCACCGATTTTATTGGCATTTGCAGACTTTGAAATAGACTCAATCACGGCATTAAGTTGACCATCGTCAACGGCTACTTCAATTTTAATTTTTGGTAAAAAATCAACAACGTATTCGGCTCCTCGATACAGCTCAGTATGTCCTTTTTGTCTACCAAAACCCTTCGTCTCAGTTACCGTCATTCCTTGAACACCTATTTCAGACAATCCTTGACGCACATCATCTAGTTTAAATGGTTTAATTATGGCGCTTACAAGCTTCATAGAAACACTCCGCAAGTTTTATTATAAAATAATATAGTAACGCAGTACTTGAACCAAAAATAGTCAAATTTAACTTATTCATCATGTTGATTTTTAGATTCATATTTAAGGTAATTTATCTAAATAAGAAGATAACCCTGTTAATTTTAGCTAAAAAAAACGGGTCCTAAGACCCGTTTAAGTAGAGAGTGTATGAAAAAAACTAACTAGATAATGTAACCCCTTTCATTATGAGAGCTAACATCAAGACCGCCAACTTCCTCTTCTTCCGTGACACGAAGACCCATAACCCTATCTAAGACCATCAAGATAACCGTAGTTAAAACACCCGTGTAGATTATCGTAAATAAGACACCCTTCGTTTGAATCCAGATTTGAGTAACAGTGCTTCCGTCTAAACCCACGCCGCCCCATGCAGATGATGTGCAGAGCCCAGTTAAGATAGCACCGATAATCCCCCCCACGGCATGAACCCCAAAAACATCCAGAGAATCGTCATAGCCCATTGCACGTTTCAATGTCGTTGAAGCAAAGAAGCAACCAGCGCCTGCAGCCGCCCCAATTAGTAATGCACCTTGAGGCCCAACAGTACCTGATGCAGGAGTAATTGCGACTAAGCCGGCAACAGCACCCGTTATAATACCTAAAATACTAGGTTTACCATGAGTATTCCACTCAACAACCATCCAAGCCAAAGCAGCAGTGGCGGTTGCAATCTGCGTCACTAACATCGCCATTCCTGTGGTTGTGTCTGCAGCTAATTCAGATCCGGCATTAAAACCAAACCAACCGACCCATAACATTGAGGCACCAATAACTGATAACGTTAAATTATGTGGTGGCATGGCAACTGAAGGATAGCCTTTGCGTTTACCGAGCATAATCGCCGCAACAAGACCAGCAATACCTGCGTTAATATGAACAACGGTGCCACCAGCAAAATCAATGACGCCCCAGTCCCATAATAAGCCACCATCACCAGCCCAGACCATATGTACCATTGGGAAGTAACAAACGGTGACCCAAATCGCTATAAATACCATCATTGTTGAAAACTTCATTCTTTCTGCAAAAGCACCAACAATAAGAGCCGGGGTTATGATTGCGAAAGTTAGCTGAAAACAGACAAAAACTGATTCAGGTATAGTCCCTGACATTGAATCAACTGAAACTCCTTGCAGGAATGTATTGCCAAAACTACCAATAATAGAATTCAAATTAAGCACACCGGCTTCCATTCCTGTAGTGTCAAAAGCCATACTATAGCCATACACAACCCAGATCAGTGTAACTAAGCAGGTTATCGCAAAACACTGCATCATTACTGAAAGTACATTTTTACTTCTCACCATCCCGGCGTAAAATAAACTCAGCCCGGGGATAGTCATCATTAAAACTAGTACCGTTGCAGTAATCATCCAGGCGGTATCACCCGAATTTAATTCATCGGCTAGTGCAAGCGAAGGTGCTAATGAGGTAATAAAGCCGAGCGCAACACCTGCTAAGCCTTTCGTGTTAAATAAAACACCAAATAAACGTTTCATTGTTTTCATCTCCTTAAGGAATTTAGGTTTAGAGCGCTTCATTACCCGTTTCACCAGTACGAATACGTATAACTTCTTCAAGTCCAATTACAAAAATCTTTCCATCGCCGATTTTTCCGCTATTAGCAGCTTTTGTAATTGTGGACACTACTTCCTCAACTTTGTCATCCGCTACCGCTACTTCCAGTTTTACTTTAGGCAAAAAATCAACCACATATTCTGCTCCACGATAAAGTTCTGAATGTCCTTTTTGACGGCCAAAGCCCTTTGTTTCCGTTACCGTCATGCCTGTCACACCTACCTCTGACAGGGCTTCCCTTGCATCATCCAATTTAAAGGGTTTGATAATTGCTGTTATCAATTTCATATGAATATCTCCGTCAAATAAAAAGGGCCCTCGTTGGAGAGCCCATTAAAAAATCCGATTAGAAACTAGACGATAATGAGAAGACTAAAGCGTCAGGTTCATCATTTCCTCGAACCCAGAATTCTTTAGTGTCATCAACATCAAAATAGTAACTCAGGTCCAGTGTAAATATACCAACATCTTTACTTAAACCTACTGACGCGTGCGAGTAACTCGTACCAGCACGTGCTTCATCATCGTTGTCTTGATAGCCAAATTGAAATGCAAGACCGACATCAGCAGGAAGCGATAAACCCAAATCTATAGTGAAATAGGTAGCATCACCAACTTCGCCAAAATAATCTGGTGTGTACGCTATGCCGAAACCAATACTCGGCGCTAAGTCCCCGCCAAAGGTATAACCAACCCCCGCGTAAACATCATAAAAATCGAAATCGCCGCCAGCATCGTCCGTTGATTTAACTCCCGGATACCAATAATAAAGCGCACCAACATCCCAACTAATGCCACCGGGCAGTTCGCCTCCGATTCCGCCATAAAAATCGATTTCTATATTTGCAGAATTACCAAAATCAACATTTGAGGCCCAAGTACCGAGATAAAAACCAGATTCATGTCCTATGTCAAAACCACCCTGTATAGCAGCACCATCTGCGGTTTGGCTACCACCTCTGTAGATGTAATCAGAGAAATAACCGACATTCGCACTAAACTCAACTGGCGAATGCTCATCTGCAAAAACTGACGATGACAGTAAAATACCTGTACATGCCAATATTTTTAAATTTAATTTCTTCATTTCTATCCTCTCTATGGTTATCCTATTTTAAGAAAAATTATTCGCTGTGTTATGCTCTTTCACATCAAACATTAACAATCTTAACTACCTCCAAACTATGCATCTTACATGCCAACTTTTTTTTATTAAATAAAATCAGATAATTAAATAATTCGTTTGTTAAATATCAGAAAATTTAGCTTTTTTTTGTACAATTCATTATATTAGAAAGTACATTTATGCGCTAATTTGGTGCGAAAGATTAAAAAATGCCCAAAAATACGTCTTTTAAAATTTACAATGACATATTCAGAGCCAAAACATAAGATTAGAAAGATGGGCGTAGCGTATGTTTAAAGAAAAAATTGAAATGATAATCTCAGACATTGCAAAAATCTTACCGGAAGATTTAAATGTAATGAAAGATGATATTGAAAAGAATTTACGCACAACATTAAATGCAGCTTTTTCAAAAATGGACCTTGTGACGCGTGAAGAATTTGATATTCAAGCATCATTGCTAAGTCGAACACGAGAAAAACTTGAGGGATTACAAGAAAAGTTGTCAGTGTTAGAAGAGCAATTAGAAAAAAACAATCCTGATAGTTAAATTATAAATATAGTCAGTAAAAAATATTTAATATGGCAAAAATTTATGACAGACAAACAATACGATATTAGCGTCGCAACTCAAATAAACTATATTTCAGAACAATCCCTTCCTGAAGAAGGTCGATATGTTTTTGCTTACACAATTAAAGTTACTAATACCGGGCAAACTGCAGCTACATTACTTCGTCGTCATTGGTTAATTACAGATGCTAATTGCAAGGTACAGGAGGTTAGAGGCGAAGGTGTTGTCGGCGTACAACCGCATATCATGCCAGGAGAATCTTACGAATATACAAGCGCAGCAATTTTAGAAACTCCGGTTGGTTGTATGCAGGGTTCTTATGAAATGATCGCTGATGATGGTATAGAATTTGATGCCACAATCCCAGTATTTAATCTCGCCGCGCCAAATACACTTCATTAATAATGAGCACCTATGCAATAGGTGATATCCAAGGCTGTTATTCGGAACTTCAAAATTTACTGAATGAAATTAATTTTGATGAAAGAAGAGATGAGCTTTGGTTTGCAGGAGACCTTGTTAATAAAGGGCCGAAATCGCTACAAACGCTACGTTTTATAAAAGCACTTGGAGTTAACGCAAAAATTACTCTCGGTAATCATGATTTACATTTACTTGCCGTTGCAAAAAATATTCAGCCATTATCAAAAAAGGATACTATTCAAGAAATTTTAGCTGCCGATGATATTAAGGAATTAATCGATTGGCTAAAATCTTGTCCTTTATTAATAACTGATGACAATTTAAATTTTACCATGGTTCATGCTGGGTTACCTCCGCAATGGTCTTTGGAAAATGCAAAAGAATTTGCTAAAGAATGTGAATTAATTCTACAAGGTGAAAAAATAAATAAATTATTAGCTGAAATGTATGGTGATACACCAAATATTTGGTCAGATTCATTACAAGATTACGCTAAACAACGTTTTATTATTAATTGCTTTACTCGCATTCGTTTTTGTAATAGTGATGGAATGCTTGATTTTGATGAAAAGGTTGCGCCTGGGAAACAAAATACCTCATTGATTCCATGGTACTCATTACCAAATCGAAAAACTAAAGATAACAAAATTATTTTTGGGCATTGGTCAACGGTACACATCGGAAACGAAAAGAATTTTAAACAATACAATGTTTACCCTATAGATACTGGTTGCATATGGAGTGGGTGTTTGACGGCGATGAGATTAGAAGACGAAAAAATATTTAGCGTCCCGTCTGAACAACCAAAGTACTGATCGTAAAAATTATTTTCTTTCTAATACTGTAAAGCTATAGTCAAATTCATTATTTTCGTCTGCATTAAAGCTTTCTCTCGATATCTCTCTCCACTGACTACTTTTATATTCAGGAAAAAATGTATCTCCATTTACGCTAGTGTTAACTTCCGTGATATAAAGTTTGTCTGCTTTATCCAATGTTTGTGAATATAAAATAGCGCCGCCCATTACTACTAATTCTAATTGTTTTTCACAATATGAGTAAACCTCGTCTAATGCATTTTTTACTGTACAACCTTCAGCTAAATATTTCTTATTGTTTGTGAGGATTATATTTTCCCTGCCTGGCAATGGCTTGCCTATGGAATCATGTGTTTTCCTGCCCATAAGAATAGGCTTACCCATCGTTATTTTCTTAAAATTTTTTAGATCCGATGAAATATGCCATGGCAGAGTACCGCCTCTACCGATGACACGATTTCTATCCATGGCAACAATTATTGATAACTGCATAGTAAAAAAATTAAAAAATTCATATAAAATTTATTAAATAGCGATCGGCGCAGAAATTTTTGAATGTGCCTGATAATTATTTAATTCGAAATGCTCATATCTAAATTTAAATATATCATCGATATCTGTATTTAATTTCATTTGTGGTAATGCATAAGGTTTCCGTTTCAATTGTTCATCAACCTGATCTAAATGGTTTAGGTAAAGATGTGCATCACCAAAAGTATGAATAAATTCTCCCAAATTTAATTTAGTCACTTTAGCAATCATCATTAATAATAGCGCATAAGAAGCAATATTAAACGGCACGCCGAGAAATATATCAGCACTCCGCTGATAAAGTTGGCATGATAGTTTGCCATCAGCAACATAAAACTGGAAAAGTGCGTGGCATGGGGCTAAAGCCATATTACTAATTTCACCAACATTCCATGCGCTAACAATTAAACGTCGAGATTTGGGATTGTATTTTATTTCTTCAATAAGCTCTGTAATTTGATCTACTGTTTTATTTTTTGTTTTCCATGAACGCCATTGTGCTCCATAGACAGGCCCTAAATCACCGTCTTTATTTGCCCACTCATCCCAAATTGAAACGCCATTGTCATTTAAATATTTAATATTAGTATTGCCCTGCAGAAACCAAAGTAATTCAAAAATAACCGACTTTAGGTGTATTTCTTTTGTAGTTAATAACGGGAAACCCTCATTTAAATCAAACCGCATTTGATAACCGAATACACTAAGCGTGCCTGTACCAGTACGGTCTTCTTTTTTGATGCCATCTGACTTAACATGGCGTAATAGTTCTAAATACTGTTCCACTGTGACTTTTTTTTATAACTACCTTTAATTAATCGTTAATTCGGTACGCCATTATGAAAAATATTGATCCAAATACTACCATGGGTATTGAAAGTAATTGGCCCATTGTTAACCAATCAAAAGCAATGTAACCAATATGTTGATCTGGTATTCGCACAAACTCAATTAAAAATCTAAACATACCATAACAAATTAAAAATAAACCAGATGTCGCTTTAATTGGTCTTGGTGTTTTTGAAAACCACCAGAGAATTATAAATAAAACCAAACCCTCGAGAAATGCTTCATAAAGTTGTGAAGGATGTCGGGTAATTCCGCCAGCTACTGGGTCTGGAAATATCATTGCCCAGGGTAAAGTACTCGGTGCTCCCCAAAGCTCACCGTTAATAAAATTTCCAATCCTGCCACAACCCAGACCAATAGGAATAACAGGCACAATAAAATCAGTAATTTTAAAAAATGAAGTATTGGCCTTATTGCTAAAAAACCACGTAGCGAAAATAACGCCAATCAAACCACCATGAAATGACATTCCTCCTCGATGAATGTAAAAAATTTCAAGCGGATGTTCTAAATAATAGGGTAAGTTATAAAAAAGAACTGATCCGAGGCGCCCCCCAAGAATAACTCCAAGCATTGCAAAAAAAACTAAATCGGCTATTTGCTCATCATTTAACGATAGTTCAATGTGATGCGCACGGTATCGTAATAAAATCCAGGCACCTAATATGCCAACAACATAACTAATTCCGTACCAGTATATTGATACAAAACCTAAATCGAGGGCGACGGGATTGATATTTGGGTATGAAAGCATGACAAATAAATATTAACATGTAAAAAAAATGAGTTAGCAAACAAAATATTTTCTTGTATCTCAAGAAAATGAGCTTACCCAGCGATTTTTACTGAAAAAGACATTAAGAAATTACTACATTTAAGTAAATCTGAGAAAATAATTAACAATTTTCCGCTCCTTAAACTTGATTTAGCCATCAAAAACAAGAATGATTAGAAGTCTCGACAAAATATTATATTGCATTGCAATATCATTGAAGTGGAGTTACTAAGAGAATTACTGAAATAACAGATAGTTATATTAAGTACCTCAGTATTAAAAAGAAAAATCCGATTATAGATAGCCTCATCAAAAACAGTAAAATCGCTTTCTATCCATCAATAAGTAGGAAAACCTAAAAAAATAGAGGTCTAAATAGCAATGGTTACAAAAAATAAAAAACTAGGGCACTGGGTTGATGAAATGACCACGCTCTGCCAACCCGACAATGTTGTTTGGTGTGATGGTTCAAAAGACGAATGGTCAAAAATGTGGGATATTTTGGTAAAAGGCGGCACCGCAAAAAAACTTGACGAAAAAAAACGTCCTAACAGTTATTACATCCGTTCTGTTCCAGCAGATGTTGCGCGAGTTGAAGACCGTACTTATATCTGTTCTGAAAAAGAAGAAGATGCCGGGCCCACCAATAATTGGTGTGCGCCAAAAGAAATGCGCGGAACATTAAATAATTTATTTAGTGGTTGCATGAAAGGACGCACGATGTATGTCATCCCTTTTAGCATGGGTCCGATAGGATCTGATATTGCTCAAATTGGTGTTGAAATTACTGATTCGGCATATGTTGTCACAAACATGCATATCATGGCTCGCGTAGGTAATAAAGTATTAGATGTTTTGGGAACTGATGGCGATTTTGTTCCGTGTGTTCATTCGGTAGGAGCACCATTGGCTGAAAATGAAGAAGATGTTCCTTGGCCATGTAATCCCGATAATCGATATATTGTTCATTACCCGGAAACTCGTGAGATTTGGTCATTTGGTTCGGGTTATGGTGGTAATGCCTTGCTTGGGAAAAAATGTTTTGCATTACGTATTGCTTCAACCATGGCAAGAGATGAAGGTTGGCTGGCTGAGCATATGTTGATTCTTAAACTTATCAATGATGCAGGTGAAATTAAATATGTTGCTGGTGCATTTCCGAGTGCATGTGGTAAAACCAACTTAGCAATGTTAACGCCAACCATCCCTGGCTGGAAAGTTGAAACCATAGGTGATGATATTTGCTGGATGAAATTTGGTAGTGATGGTCAATTATACGCAATCAATCCAGAAGCTGGCTTTTTTGGTGTTGCGCCTGGTACGAGTATGCAATCAAATGCGAATGCTATGTATGCACTTGAATCAAACTCTATCTTTACCAATGTAGGAGAGACTGACGATGGTGATGTCTGGTGGGAAGGAATGACCGATGAACCGCCAGCACATTTAGTTGACTGGAAAGGCAATGATTGGACGCCCGATTCTGATACGCCAGCTGCTCATCCTAACGCACGCTTTACCGCACCAGCATCACAATGCCCGGTAATAGCCGACGAATGGGAAGACCCAAAAGGGGTGCCAATTAGCGCAATATTATTTGGTGGTCGTCGCGCAACGGTTGTTCCTTTGGTTACCGAAGCACTAGATTGGAATCACGGCACTTTCATTGGCACCATCATTGCCTCTGAAATGACTGCTGCTGCTTTTGGTACAATTGGACAACTACGCCGTGACCCAATGGCAATGCTCCCATTTTGCGGTTACAACATGGCTGATTACTGGAGTCATTGGCTAGGCATAGGTAAAAAAGAAGGTGCTAAGCTACCAAAGATCTTCTATGTAAACTGGTTCCGTAAGAATGAGGCTGGAAAATTTATATGGCCTGGTTTTGGTGAAAATAGCCGTGTTTTAAAATGGGTCTTTGAGCGTTGTAATGGTAGTGCTGATGCAATCGATACACCGATAGGCAAAATGCCAACGCTAGACGGAATTGATTTTAATGGCTTAGAAATGAATGAGGCTGATAAAGCTAATCTGCTTCGTGTTGATGTTGAAGGTTGGCTGCAAGAATTGCCAAGTATTGAGGAATACTATGATAGCTTTGGCAACCATTTGCCAGAAGAATTACGTCAACAAATTAAAGCATTAAAGAAACGCTTAGAATCAACACAGCAAGCGGTTGCATAATTTATCCTGTTAAATCTTTTAAATTAAAAGCCCGTTTTGCGCGGGCTTTTTTTATATACTATAAAATAAATGGGGCATTAAATTATGATAGAAATGACTTTTGAATTAGCAGAAAAAATTGCTAAAGCTGCTCATAAAAAATCTGAAGAATTAAATCGCCCAATGAGTGTTTCTATTGTTGATGAATCAGGACGTATGGTTTATTTCTCCCGTGCCGATAAAGCTGGTTTTTATACTTTTGATACATCCAAAGCAAAAGCAATGGCTGCTGCTTCATTTAAACGCTCAACAATGGAAATTGATAGCATTAAAGATCAAAACCCGTTGTTGTGGTTTTCCATACCGAGCGTAATTCCTGGGAACGCGCTCCCAAGCCCGGGTGGGCGCCCCATTATAAAAGACGGACATTGTATTGGTGGAATTGGTGTTGGCGGAGGACTGCCCGATGAAGATGATGCATGCTGTGAAGCAGGTCAGGCAATTATTCAAACTGAGAATTAAAAGGCCACATTAAATTTTACATCCAAATTCACTTTCAAAACGTGATTTAAATTCCTCTATTATAAATGAATGATTTTGTGTCCCATGACAAGATATTTTTATCGACCCCATTAAAGATGCAATCTTTCCTGTTATCTCCAAATCTATATCATTAACAAGGCCATAAAGTAACCCAGCACGATATGCATCACCACAACCTGTTGGATCAGAAATTGATTCTGGTTTCACGCTTGGTATTTCAATTAGTTTTTCTTTAGTGTAAATTTTTGAACCATCTCCACCACATGTAACAATCAACGCTTTAACTTCTTTCGTTATTTCTTTTTCTGATAAACCTGTTTTTTCTTTCATCATTTGCCATTCATAATCATTAACCGTTACCCAAGTTGCCTGTTCAATAAATTGGACAAGTTCTTCTCCATTAAACATCGGTATACCTTGCCCTGGGTCAAAGATAAAAGGAATATTTTTATCGGCAAACTGTTGTGCGTGTTTCAACATGCCATCACGACCATCAGGCGAAACAATTCCTAAATGGCAAGATTGAACATCGCTAATATTATTTTCTTGAGAATAATTCATGGCCCCAGGATGAAAGGCTGTAATTTGATTATCATCCATATCAGTTGTTATAAATGCTTGTGCGGTAAATGCGTCTTCAATAATTTTTATATATTTTCGATTAATATTGTGTTTATCCATCCAATACGCATAAGAATCAAAGTCCTTTCCAACGGTCGCCATAGGTAATGCGATTGAGGGATCTAATAAGTTCAAGTTATAAGCGATATTACCGGCACATCCGCCAAATTCCCGACGCATCTCAGGAACAAGAAAGGAAACGTTTAGAATATGTACCTTATCCGGAAGGATATGATTCTTAAACTGGTCTTGAAAAACCATGATATGGTCATACGCCATAGACCCACATATCAAAACACCCATAAAACAAACTCCCCTAAGTTATGTATTAAATAATTTTTAAGAAGCCTTCACCAGATTAACGCTATCATTAATACTCGATTTACTCAGTATTTTTTTTAAAAATTTTCCCGTATGCGATGCAGGATGTTCAGCCAATTCTTCCGGCGAACCAAATGCGATAATCTCTCCGCCGCCATCTCCGCCTTCCGGGCCAAGATCAACAATCCAATCAGCGGTCTTAATTACATCAAGATTGTGTTCAATCACAATCACTGTATTGCCATGACTTTTTAATCGATGAAGTATATTAAGTAAC
>Ga0209089_10003423_pt1 | contig 13541 bp, 13 predicted proteins | sample ArcticOcean_MG_C_FD_187431 | JGI IMG/M metagenome (GOLD analysis project Ga0209089, IMG submission 187431) | Marine microbial communities from western Arctic Ocean - ArcticOcean_MG_CB2_150 (SPAdes) (version 2) | ecosystem: Environmental > Aquatic > Marine > Oceanic | place: Arctic Ocean: Canada...
TATCCTACGAACTTTGGGCCAGAAATATCTAACGTCATAGATGATTTCATATACTGGCTCGTGGTAAATGGAGAATGGTTTTTTGATGGAATAAATGACAATTTAAAAATTGTCTTAGATAACCTTCTTGAGTTTTTAATTTGGATTCCTTGGCCGGTGTTAATCGTTTTAATATTCTTATTGGGATGGCGATTGGGCTCCCTAAGAATCGGGTTTGTTTCTGCTTTAGGAATGATGCTAATCGGTCTTGTTAATCTTTGGGAACCGGCAATGGTAACTATAGCTATAATGGTTGTTTCAGTTTCTATATCTGTGATATTTGGCATCCCCATCGGCATACTAATGGCTCGTAGTAACTTAATAGAAACTATTATGCGGCCGGTTTTAGATGCTATGCAGACTATGCCTAGTTTCGTATATTTAATTCCTGGAATAATGCTTTTTGGATTGGGCAATGTGGCCGCAATCTTAGCTACTGTACTCTATTCAATCCCACCATGTATTAGGCTCACTAATCTTGGGATTAGGCAAGTTGATCCGTCTGTAGTTGAGGCTGGTGAATCATTTGGGTCAACCACATTCCAGTTGCTTTCCAAAGTTCAGTTGCCAATGGCTGTACCGACCATCATGGCTGGAATTAACCAAACAATCATGATGGCGCTTGCTATGTCAACCATTGCGGCTATGGTGGGTGCCGGTGGGCTAGGTATGGAAGTACTTCGTTCTATGGGGCAATTACAAGAGGGGCAAGCTTTTATCGCAGGTTCTGCAATTGTAATCATGGCCATTATTATCGATCGAATCACTCAACGTATCGTTATGCCTCGTTCTGAATAATATGATTTAACCTGCGTAATAGCATGAACGTAGATCGATGATTAGCTCGTTAAACTACTCTGCCCAAGATTAATCAATTGAGGCCGTATTATGAGATTAGAAGGAAAAGTTGCTTTGATTTCTGGCGCTGCCAATGGAATGGGAGCAGATGAAGCCAGGTTGTTTGCAACAGAAGGCGCACGTGTTGTTATAGGAGACATCCTCGAAGATCAAGGTAAAAAGCTCGAAGCTGAGATAGAGGAATCTGGTGGTCAAGCTATTTTTGTCCGTTTAGATGTGACAGTCGAAGCCGACTGGGTTTCTGCAATAGAAACTGCCATTTCCAAGTTTGGTAAATTAGATATACTCGTCAATAATGCAGGAATAAGCAGTCGAAGCGTTGACGACCCAAGTAGCCTCGAAAATTGGAATCGGATCATGAATATCAACTCAACCGGGGTGTTTCTCGGGACGAAACATGCTGTGCCGCACATGCAAAACGCCGGGTCAGGCTCCATAGTCAACATGTCGTCGATCATGGGGTTAGTTGGTGGGGAGAGCGGTCACCCGGCATACAACGCTTCTAAAGGCTCCGTTAGATTATTAACTAAAGCAACAGCTGTAAGGTACGGGAAAGACGGTATCAGGGCCAACTCAGTACATCCGGGATATATGCCACCAATGCTTTCCAACATCCCTGATGAAGAAGTTCGTAGAAACCGACAAAACCTCATAGATGCGACTCCACTGAAAAGAGAAGGTGAACGAATGGAAGTCGCAAAAGCAGTCTTGTTCTTAGCATCTGACGATGCTTCCTTCATCACGGGTGCCGAACTAGCAGTAGACGGCGGATTCACAGCGAAGTAACCCCTTCTTCCTCCTTTAAATAGTTAGCAAATAAATTAAACCAAAAAAGAAAAAGATGCGCTTACAAGGGAAATTAGCCTTGATTGCAGGTGCAGCTCGCGGGCAAAGAACTGCCCGAATATTCTAGAAGAGCGTTTGGCCAAAGCTGGAGCACTCATAGCCTGGCCTCAGCCAGGCGCCCAAGCTATAAGCCTGAGCCGGTAGTTTTCTAGGATTAGTGAGGATATGAACTAAAATTCTTGGGTTTCTCTAGTGACTTTGTTAGCGATTTGGCATCACAACCCAAGTCTCGATCAAGCCAAAAGTCTTATTTGAGACAATAAAAAAGGCCCCTCTAATCATAGAGGGGCCTTTTTATTATTGTTTAGCTATTATTACTCTTTAGCTAGAGCAGCTTCTACATTTGCAGAAACATCATCCGGAACCCAGCTTTTCCAAGCGTTATTGTTTTGTAGATACCAAACGCCTGTTGCACTGTAGATCTCTTCAGATGACTTACCATCATTGGTAAGGCCTTCCTTGTTTTCGCCATACCAGCCTTCGGCTGCTAGCTGGTTTCCTGCACTCCAGTCCCATTTCTGGAAGAACGAAATTAACTCTGGAGCATCGTTAACCAACTCGGTGTTCATGGCAATCATAACTTCCGCTGCAGGGAATGCACATCCATGTATCGGCGAATTGTCTTTACATTCTGATGGATCTGGCTGTTCCAGATCAACATATTGACCCGCTAACTTATGGGCCAATGCAGTCGGTCCCCAATAGTAGAAAAGGATCGGATCCTCTTTGGCAAATGCCGCTTCAATCGCAGCAGCCAAAACACCTGAGTCATTGATGACGCGGTTGTATACGTGGTCTTCGAGCCCCATTCCGACTATTTGGCCAGGTCCGGTCTCGTCGCCATCTTGCATGGTCCGAGCCCCCCAACCAGATACACCACCGAGCAGAATAACCTTTCCACCTTCTTGATCAAACAATGACTTGAACTTATCTTCTTTCAAGTCTTCGATTGAATCTAGTTCTGGATTCGCATCTTGCATATATTTAGGAATTAGGAAAGAACTTTGCCAGTTATCTTCCAAGCTTTTACCAACCGGTAAAACTTCGCCGGCTTTTACAGCTTCGTTCCACGCTGCGTCTTGGTTCGGGAGCCAAATCTCCATAGTTAGGTCGACAGAACCTTTACGAAGGCCTTGGAACAAAGGTAGCGTCGAACCCTCCATCTGACTTGTTGGATAACCGTAACCATGTTCCACTACGTAACGGGCGACCCCATTCTGGATCAATGCGCTATCCCAGTTCAGTCCACCAAATACGATCTCTCTTTTATCCTTGGTCGGCGCAACTTCAACTATCTTTTCTACTTCTTTGACAACTTCAACTATCTTTTCTACTTCTTTGACAACTTCAACTATCTTTTCTACCGGGACTTCTTTGGTAATTTCTTTAATTACCTCTACGGTCTCAATCTTGGTATCACCGCACGCGGCAGCAATTACCGAGAACATCAAAACCAAAAGCACCAGCAGCCCAGGCTTAGCATGCTTTCTCATAAACATTTTTTGTTACTTCTCCTTCCGAGTATGACCTTTTCCTATTTTCAAAATTAACCCTATCGCACATCAGTTAGGTCGTCAAATCAAAATGACCCGGAGATGGGTCCCTTTGTTCGGGTTCGAAAATTGTGTTTCATACCTAACGCAGGCAAAACAGCGACCAGCGAGATTAATGACGCTACTAAGAAGAACCGCTGAAAAAGCTCCAACCCAGCCGCATTGACGTTGGCCGAGTACTCCGCGGCACGTGAATCAAACATGTTGGTCGCCTCTCCCGATAGCGGCAATGGAACTTCCAGTCCCGCCGTAAGCACATGGAAATGCTCGACTCCCCAGACAGACAGAGATCCCAGCCCCAGTGTCATACCCACCATCCGCGACACCACCACCAACGAAGCCGCCGTTCCTTGATAGTCATCACGAGCAGCACCGAGGGCATGAACCGTGATTGGAACAATCACGAGACCAAATCCGAATCCAGCTATAACCATATGGACCGTTAACTCCGGATCTGTCACCCCCAATTCCCACCTACTGGCTAAGAATAGGCCAAAGGCCACCAAACCCAGTCCGACCGCAGTTAATGGGCTTGAACCAAATCGGTTCACCAACAACCCACCAGCAACAGCGCCCACCGGGATTGCGCACGTCAGCCGCAGCAGCCAGAGCGCTCCAGTAAAGGGAGATTTACCCATGACGGTGTTGGCCATCAGTGGGACAGTGACCATGGCGATGATCAACGCCACACCGACCAGGACCTGGGTCAAGTTAGAAGTCAAGAACGCCCAAGAGCGAAACAGCGCCGGAACCAGTAGTGGCTGGTAGGCCCTGGCTTCCACCAATACCAACAGGCCAACTAGGCCAACTCCCACGGCGACCAACAAGAACGGATAGGGCGAGTCAAAGGTGAAAAGACTGCTGCGGGAAAGTCCTATGGAAAGTACCACCAGCGCGGCAATCAGAACCACACCACCCATGTAGTCCACTTTGGCTGTTACATCACGGCGGTTGGGCAGCCAGAATAGTGCGGCAAAAATCACTGCGCTCTGGGGCACGTTCAACCAGAAGATCCAGCGCCAATTCAGGACCTCGACTATCGCCCCGCCGTAGGCCGGACCCAACATCGAACCAGCTTCCGCAGACGCCCCAACGATTCCCAGCGCCAGCCCTCTCTGACCCTTGGGAACCAAAGTGGTGGCCAAGGCCATGCCAATCGGAACCGTTGCGCCGCCGCCCACCGCTTGGATGACCCTCGCGCCAACCATCCACTCGAGGCTTGATGAAACTGCCACTAGGCTGGTACCGATGCAAAAGACCACCAACGAAGCCTGATAAACCCGAGGATAGCCGTAAACGTCGCCCAGGCGACCGATTAAGGGCATCGCCACGGTATACCCAAGCAGATATGCAGTGATGATCCAAGAGGCCCGGTCCAACTGGGCAATGGGGACTTTCAAATCCAGCATCATGCTGGGCAACGCCGTAACCACCACGGTCTGATCAAGGGCAGTGATAAATGCCCCGACGCCGATAATTGCCAGGACAAAAGGAGTTGGCAGTGTTCGGTCTTTTCCCAGCATTGCCCTGGCTTTAACCTTAGTTGTCGCCCGGCGGTTCAATCACCACCGGCTGGTTGATATCTTCCAGGGTCAATTGGCGGAGGGTGTTTGTCTCGTCAGTTGGGACCACTCGACCGATTATGTGCACTTGTTGCAAAAGACCTTGGTTCCGGTCCAACCACAATTCGAGTTGCACTGGAAACCCTTGTCCTGCGCCCGGCACCAACTCTGAAAGGTCTTCAGAGTCTATTTGGCCTTCAATATGGAGGGTATCAACGCCGTGCAGCTCTTCTTCGCCAACCACTTTGGGTTCTCGCACGGCGTTCACTATGTCGGCCAGAGTCTGTCCCAAGCCGGAGAGATTAAATGGGAGACTGTCGGCGGAGATTTGATTCCAGCGTCCACTGAGGATGTCGGTCATGTAAGCCGTGTCATCAATGGTAATGATGCTGATCTCGATGTACGACTTGGGAGATTCTGACTCCGCCTCAACGGTTACGCTGAACCGGTCCGGGATTGAGACCTCGCCCGAGACCTTGGTCATGAGTACGCCGGGTACCAGAACTGTGCTGCCTTTCAGGTGGTCCAAGGTGAACGAGGCCGATTCCATGTCTAGTAGTTGGGCCACAGCTCTAACCATGGCAGGGGCTGGGTCGATGTCCGGAAACTCGGACTGGGTTTCCTCACCTGAATCACAGGCAGCCAACAATACTGAAACCATTAACACAGCAGTAAGAAGTTTGTATTTTAGCTCCACGACCAAACAGCCAGGACACCTGCACCCAAGTCGCGGGGTCCTTCAACTCCTTCTACATCCAACACGTACACGCGGTCGCCAGTGGGGGTGCGGCCGTTATTTCTAAGAGCCACTTTTCCCTTGGTGCCAGCCACAACTAGCCATTTTCCGTCCGGTGACCACGGAGTATGGGAATATCCATACTGATCAAAGAAGCTGAGCATGATGAATACTTCTGATGATGGCTGGAAGCTGAATAGCCTTTTATTGTTGGAGCCATCGCTGGGAGATACCACCCACTCTAGCTCCTGCTCTTCGGCATTCACCGACACCCAAGCCAATTTGTCGCCGGCCGGTGACCAGAAAAACGCCCAGACCTCGCTGGAGTTAACACCGGAAGTTAACGTGGTTATTGGGCCGCCGTCCACTGGCACCAACATCAACCGGTTAAAGAGGGGAACTCTTGGATTAGACTGGTCGGCCACTGCAAGCTGTGTACCGTCCGGTGACCACATGAATGCGGCGTTGGACCCAACTTCGATCAACTTTTCGCCTTGATTGAGATCGTTGGTAGCCGAGATGTACAGGCCAATCTCTGAGTCTGCTTCATCAACGTAAGCCAGACTGGCGCCATCCGGAGAAATTGCCGGCGCCCTAAAATTGCCCAGTGATCGGAACGATTCCCGAGGACCATCTTCTATTGGTGATTTGGCCCAGATTATCTCCGGACCCAGATGAATCGCTATGGCCTGAGCGTCGTTCGCCCACTGGTAATACAGTGGCGCGCCCCGGTCAATTACGCTGGGGGGATTTCCGACTATGCCATCCCATACAAAAAGGGAGAGACCTTCCGGAGTCGCTGCCAAGAATGACAGTTGATCACCGATCGGTGCCCAGTAGATGTAGTGCGGCGCGCCTTCAGCAACCAGCCCGGCCAGACCGTTTTCATAGACTGTTTCGCTGTGGCCAGTAATAGAGTCCATCACTTCTACTGAGATGTCCGACTCATCTGTTTCCAAGGCAACTTTTGAAACCGCTAGTTTAGTCCCGTCAGCAGACCAGGTCGGCCAGGTGTAATACTCGTTCATCTGCAACGGCTGTGCTTGAATACCACCAGAGCTTGGTCCTGGAATCTCGCTTTGAGCTTGGATACTGCCGGTCAACTGGGAGATTCCACCCCCGTCCGGGTCCACCGTGTAAAGGTTGCCATTGGGACTAACGTACGCTATCCGGTTCACCTGATTGATCTCTCCATCATTATTATTATCTGATTGCTGGGTAATTGTGGGCGTTGGAACGTTGGTACCACCCGAGCAAGAAACCAACACCATTCCCAGCAGCCCAGTTATATACAGTAAATTATTTCTCGCATGAAGCATTTTCGGCGAATCCGCCTCCACGCCGCGATTAAGTCAGGATAACACCACGGATATTACGCTGTGGGCAACTAGTTGGTTCAAGTGGATAAATCCTGCTCTAGGTAGTTCTAACCTGGGATAATTTTGGTTCCCCTAATTTCACTCTTAAATTAAACAACCAATCTGCTTAGTCCATTCACAATCATCTACTTAGATATCAACCTAGTCTATTGACCACTCCATGTTAAAATATATGTACTCAACTATTTACCAGGCGTACTCACGCCTAACTATCAACTAATCCACGCCCTTATTACTTTTACTGGTTTATTATTTAAAGAAATTCAATGATTGATACCGTTAGATTAAATATTAACGCTGGCTCCGGTGGAAACGGGTGCAGCAGCTTTCTCCGCGAGAAATACCGACCAAAAGGCGGTCCCAATGGGGGCGATGGCGGTGACGGTGGAAGTGCGTATATCGTCGGTGATGCATCGATAAATACTTTGTTGCATATCAAGTTCAACAGCACCATTTATGTCATTCATGGGGGTCATGGTGGAGGCAAGAATAAACGGGGCGGCAACGGTGATGACAAGAATATAATGGTTCCAATTGGGACCGTTGTTTATCGGATGTATCCGGATGGCGAAAAAGAATATGTTGACGATATTACCACCGAGAACCCTAGGCTTGTAGCTGTGGGTGGTCGTGGTGGTTGGGGAAATTCAAGATTCGCAAGCGCAACCAACCAGCAACCGGTTCTTGCCCAACGTGGTGGGAAGGGCGAGCGAGTAGTCCTTTTCTTGGAATTGAAGCTGTTGGCGGATGTTGGTCTGCTTGCGAAGCCAAATGCAGGTAAGTCAACTCTCATATCGATGTGTTCAGCAGCCAAAGCCAAAGTAGCTGACTATCCTTTCACGACAGTGGAACCGATATTGGGTGTGGTGAGAGTTGGTCGGAACGACTTCGTAATGATGGAAGTGCCCGGACTGTTGGAAGGGGCACATGAAGGTATTGGGCTGGGTCACGAATTCTTAAGACATGCAGAAAGAGCGCGACTCTATGTTCATATGCTGGATGGGATGTCTGAAGACCCAGTGGAAGATTACCTGATGATCAATCAGGAGCTGGAACAGTTTAACCCTGACATGGCTAGTAAAACTCAGCTTGTTGTTGTTAACAAGCTTGATGTAACTGAGGTCCGAGAGGCCCAGGAAGACCTTGAAGCTCGTCTGCTGGAAGCTATTGGTGACAAAGGTTCTAGTGTGCAATTCATATCGGCCGCCACGGGTGAAGGCGTCGATAGATTGATGGGAAACATCTTTGGTGCGCTTAACGACCTACCCAAGGAAGCGCCAGAAACAGGGCCTAAAGTCGAACCGATGCGCTTCCGACCACAGCGTTCTGCTGCCAAGGAATCAGTTTGGCGGGATTCACGCGGCGTTTACGTAGTCGAGTCAGAATCTATGGAACGTCTGACTGCCTATGCAGATACCAAAGACCAGCGGGTTTTGCTGCAACTATGGCGGGAGATGCGACGCTCTGGTCTGGCCAACTCGCTGATCGACGCTGGAATTGAAGCCGGCGACCTCATTAGGTTCGGCGAAGTTGAACTCACTTGGTTTTGAGCGCCCGCTAGCTGTGAATATTGGCATCCTCGGCGGGACGTTCGACCCGGTTCATCTGGGGCATCTAGGTATTGCCAACGCAGCCAAGAACCAAGAATCGTTGGACCGCGTGCTGTTAATCCCCGCAGGCCATCCCAGACTGAAACACTCAGTGCCTTCGGCCTCGGTGGAACACCGCTTGGAAATGGTACGACTTGCTGTCGTTGATACTCCAGGGTTTGAGGTCTGTGACATTGAGGCAGACCGTCCTGGTCCCACCTACAGCGTCGATACCCTAGTAGAACTATCGGCCAAACTGGGCCCAACAGCTAGTCTATTCTTTATCTTGGGCATGGACGTGTTGAGTCAGCTACATCGTTGGAAGGATCCGGAGCGAGTGTTGGCCCTCTGCAAATTATTGGTGTTGGATCGTCCAGGAGAGCAGGACTTTGATTGGGACGAGTTCTACCAACGCATGCCGGAAGCCAAAGGGCGAATCCAGGTGGTAACCACACCCTTAATGGACGTTAGCGCAACCGAGCTCAGACGAAAAGCTGCGGCAGGTGATGTACTGACTGGGCTGGTGCCGGACGTGGTTGGCGAGTATATTCGCAGGCAGAAACTTTATCTGACCGTAGGGGAAGGGAGGACGGCGAGTTGAGCGAAACAGTTGATCGACTCTTGGAATTGGCGCTGGACCGTGGCGCGATCAAATACGGTGATTTCACTCTCGCATCCGGCAGAAAGAGCAGTTACTACTTTGACGGCAGACTGCTCAGTCTGGACCCGGAGGGCGCCTATCTGATCTCCCAAGCCCTACTTCCTTTGCTACAACAGGCCGGGGCAGCAGCCATCGGCGGGACAACTCTAGGAGCTGATCCCATTGTGACGGCAGTGGCATTGGCCAGCCATCTAGCCGGCGGACCGATACCGGCTTTCATCGTGCGGAAAGAGAGCAAAGACCACGGTATGAAACAGAACATTGAGGGGCCGTTAATTGCTGGCAGCAAGGTTGCCATAGTAGACGATGTTTGTACCACCGGTGGGTCGCTTTTCCATGCTATTGAAGCTGCCGAGGCTGTGGGCTGCACCGTGGTAAAAGTGGTCTCGCTCCTAGATCGGAACGAGGGCGGCTCTGAGGAAATGCGGAAGCTTGGTTACGACTTCTCAGCGCTGCTGACCGCAACAGTAGACGGCAAGATAGAGCCTTCGACTGATTAAATAATCAGTCTTTTGCCGGGCCGTAGGGTTGGGCGATGGCCAAAATCTCTGCTGAGCCCTTTTCCTGACCTGTTATGTCCAGTTGGGTTCCAGGGATGGCCATCGCCGCTTTAACGTAGCCCAGGCCCTTCAAAACTCCATCTGTGGCCTCTGAAGCAACGGACGTTACTGTTCCAACGGGTTGTCCGTCTTGGAACAGTTCATCCCCCGGATTGGCGGTGGTGTTGAAACGCAACGATACCAAGTACTTCTGTATTTTCTTGTAGCTGTCTAACCGGGCGATTACCTCTTGTCCGATGTAGCAGCCCTTAGTGAAATCCACGGACCCGATCAGTCCGGCTTCCAACGGGTTGAATCGCTCACCAAGCTCCGGACCGTACTCGGGAACCCCAAAGTTGACCCGTACCGCATCCATGGCATTAGCGCCTACCGGAGTAGCGCCGGCCTCTGTCAGGTGTTGCCACAGCCCGGCTGCAGCGTCCAGGTCGGCAATCAAACAATATCGAGATAGGGTACCAAGAGGTTGCTCCACTGCCATGACATTGAGACCGCCTAGGTTCAAAGACTGAATTTTTAGCTCGTCTCGAGAAAGCGGTTCCTGGGCCGGTGTTAAGCCCAAGAGCTCGCTTGCGTCGGGGCCGATTAACGCCAACATGGCGGTTTGGGATGTAACGTCTTCAATGACCAGGTCTTCCATGATGGTGTATTTATCCAGCCAATCAATCACTGCCTGTTGGCGGCCGGGGCTGGTCAGCAAGATCACGTGATCGCCTTGGTTCACCACCCCCAACACATCAATGATGCGACCGCGGTCGGTCGTGAGTACGGTGACGGCGCCCTCGCCGGCGCTGAGGTCCACAACTTTATTAGTGGACATGCGGTTTAGTAGGTCTAAGCCATCGTCGCCAGTGGCTTTCAATCGGCCCATGTATGAGGAGTCATGGATGCCCACAGTCGTGGTGGCGGCGGAGTATTCGGAGGCGAAGTCAGAGTAGACGGCGGGCAACTGAAAGCCGTGCCGCTCAACAAAGATGGCTGCGCCGGTCTGTAACGGTGATTCTTGCAGGGCCATCGGTGACTCCATCCCAGAGGTTTTATGGGTTTGTCAAAGAATTGGGCTGTAATAAAACAAACGCCGCTTTTGCTTTGGCAAGGCGACGCTTGTGGTTTCCTGGTTGGATTGTCTGGATACCCGGCGTATTAGACACTAAATGAAGTGCCGCATCCGCAGGCTTTCTTGGCGTTGGGGTTCTCAAAGACAAAACCCTTGCCGTTCAGGCCATCGGAGAAGTCCAGTTCTGTTCCGACCAAGTAGATGTAGCTCTTCTTGTCGACGATGACTTTGACGCCGTGCTGCTCGACAACTTTGTCGGCGTCGGTAAAAGTCGCGCCATCGGTAATATTCAGGTCGTAAGTTAGACCTGAGCAACCGCCGCCTTTGACGGCAACTTGGATGCCTACGTTGTCTGTAATGCCGTCTTTCTCGGCAAAGTACTTAATCTTGTCGGCCGCTTTCTCAGAGATTGCGACTGTTAGTTCCACGCCATTCTGCGTTATGGGCATATCATTCTCCCCGGCGATTTAGTGGCACTGTTTGGGGTTGGATTCAGAGTACAGCTCCAATAAGGAGCGGACGTGGTTATTGTAGGGGGTGATATCTAGCTCAGTCAAGAATGTGAGCCTGAGCTCAGCTGATGAGTTGCTGAATAGCGTCCGATCCCAGGTACTGCTCTAACAATCCGGCAAAGTGGTTTGCCTTGGTGATTGTACGGGCGTCGGCTCGGTCGAGCAGTCCGGCCAGAGATTCGGCAGTGTCCATGGTGTTGGTGCGCACTTGAATCAGCGGCACTTCCCGTTTTAGAGCCTCTGATTTGATGTATTCGGTGGGTTCGCCGGGTCCGGTCAGTACCAGGCAGCAGGTCTTGTCACACATGGAGGCCATCTGGATGTCTGGGCGTTCCACGCGGGTTATCACTGCCTGGTTGGGGTAGCGGTCAAAGTAGGTGGGGCCTTCGTCCATGATATTGCCACCAATCATGAAGCGTTCCACTGGAGCGTCGGCGTTCACCGGATCCAGCACCCATTGTCCGCCCAGGTGGTTCGCCAGTTGTTCTACGGTCACAGTCAACATGCTGCGGCTCTCGGGAATCACGGCAATCGGCAAGGCTTGTCCGGCCAGGTCACGGGCCACTTCGTCGCGGCGGTGGATCGGGGTTGCATTGACAACGATGCCGGCCAGCAAAGGCCCGGCTTGGGAGACTGAGTCAGAGATGGAAGCTTGCTGGGAGTATTTGTGTACCAGCAGGACTGTGCCGCCGATATTCAGGGGTGTGGCAGCGTCTGGCCCTTCTATAATCACCAGATCAGCTTCAGATTGAAGGTTGGCGATGGTCGCCTGTGTGTCGGTTAAGTCGTGGCCGTCGGCTGGCTTTCTTGGAGCTGGCACAGAGGGGCCGCCGATAGACCGGAGTAACAGGCCAATAAAAGCGGCATCTGCGTCCAAGCCTAGAGTATCGGAGAATGGCTTATAGTAGGCAGCCTTCTTCCCAGCGGCGTTAGCTGCTACCAGCAACGCTGCTGCCAGGCTGGTCTTGCCAGCGCCGGACTGGTTTCCCACTATCTGAAGGACGGCCACAGAGTCTCCTAGGTGTCTTACTGCCGAGTGTCACTACTGGATGTTTCTAGCCCAAATAATCTTAGCATAGTGGCCGTGTGCCACCGGCTAAAGTGATACTACTCGTTTACGTCTTTGGGGCCGGTGTCTTCGGGATCGAAATTATCCGGGAAAGTGGTAGTGTCGTCCCACTTGGCCAGGTTGAAGTCAGACCGGTGCAGGCTGGTCTGGGTGAAGCTGGCACCTCGGACGTCAGTGGCGATCCACATGGAGTCTCGAATCATGGCCAAGTGGAAGTCAGCGCCGACCATGTTGGCCCGGCTGAGGTCCGCTCCGTTCATCATGGAAGAGTGGAAGCGGGTGTTGGTCATGTTGGTGTTTCTGAGGTCGGCCTCAATCATGTTGGACTGACTGAAATCGGCGTTGGTCAGGTCGGCCCCGATTAAGTTTACCCGGTTCATGCGGCAACCCTTGACCTCGGCGCCTACCACAGTGGCACCCTTCATGTCGGCCCAGAAGAAATTCACGTTGTTCACGGTAGCACCAGAAAGGTCAACACCAGCCATGCCGGCTTGGCCAAAGTCAGCTTCGGACAGGTCGGCACCAGTGAGGTCTGATCCGGCGAGGTTGGCCTTGCTGAGCCGGGCTTTGGTCAGGTTTGCGCCTTTGAGGTTTGCATCGTGGATCTTGGTTCCGGCCAGGTTTACACCGCTGAGGTCGGCCCCTTCCAGATCCAGTTTCTCATCCGGGTTGTTCTCTCGCCAGGAGTCCAGGGCATCCGGGCCACTGGAGGCCAGTTTTACATGTTGTTGGTTAGCCAAAGTGTCGTACTCCGTTTACTGATCGTGGGGCTGAGCAGTTTGTTCACAAAAATACAGCCTAGGATTTGCTCCCAGGCTGCGTAGTCCGGGCCATCGAGTTGGAGAGGGAGTTTAGGCCTCTTCCACCTCAAATAATCTTTCTGCAATCACCATCTTAAGTTCATTGACCTTGCTCAGGTCGGGAAACGCTCCGGCTTCTTTTCTGTCGAAGATCTTTTCGCCGTCTAAGAATACTTCTAGGCGTCCTTTGTCTGAAGGAGTCATGGTAATGGCCACGTCGCCCGGTGCGTCAGACTTGAAGAATTCGTTCGCCAACCACGTGGCGACTGGGAAGTAGCCTCAAGCTACACAATAGATGATTTCAGCTTGTACTTTTCCGTGTT
>Ga0209089_10003431_pt1 | contig 13517 bp, 8 predicted proteins | sample ArcticOcean_MG_C_FD_187431 | JGI IMG/M metagenome (GOLD analysis project Ga0209089, IMG submission 187431) | Marine microbial communities from western Arctic Ocean - ArcticOcean_MG_CB2_150 (SPAdes) (version 2) | ecosystem: Environmental > Aquatic > Marine > Oceanic | place: Arctic Ocean: Canada...
CAACAGGCCTCCGCTACGCTGCGCCCTGTTGAACAGAACGTGTTACCTAAACCCAGATTCTCTCACTGAGGGTGGTACAACAATCGGGGGTAGGTCAAATCGACCAGTGACATGTACACCGACATCGACAGTGAGATGACAAGCCACGGCGTCGGTCCATAACGGCCAGTGATCAACCGTTGTTCGTTCCGCGAAATTCTGCGGAAGATCGTCCCTCATTCTTCCCAGCCAGCTTCCTATTCGCCACACTCTAGGCCGTGTTGAGTGGTCACCCTTTTGGTTCTCATCGGTCTCTCCTCATGCCTCGTTGTTTCCTGGGCTTAGGTGGTAACGTCGGAGACGTTGCCGTAACGTTCGCGTCCGCGCTCGATGAAATGGCGCGATTTGACGAGGGCATTCGCGTCGTTCGTACGAGCAGCATCTATCGGACTGCAGCGGTTGGCGAAAACTCCGGCGGCGAGTTCCTCAATGCGGTCGCGGAAATTGAGACCGAGCAGACGCCACTCAAATTGCTGGCGTGTCTGCAAACGATCGAAACGTCCTTGGGCCGCACGCGCGAAGTGCACTGGGGGCCGCGACCGCTCGACATTGATCTCCTGCTTTACGGTTCAGAAATTGTTGAGGAGCCTGAATTGCAGATCCCACATCCGGCGCTGTGGTATCGCAGATTCGTTCTCGATCCGCTCGCGGAGATCGCCGCCGCCGTTGTGCATCCGGTTCTCGGTGTCTCGATCGAACAACTTCGTCAGCGAATGCACCTTCGGCCGTTTCGCTTGCGAATTACCTGCCGAGACGTTGCTCGGCGAGAACATCTCTCATCGGAACTGAGTCGGCTGTTTCCGGAGGTCCAGACCGAACTGATCCCGTCAGAGGTTTCATCTGACGTGACGACATCAGCAACGGTTGCGTGGCTCATTCCGCTGGATCGTGAATGCCAACAAGGGCAATTCGCCGATCCGAACGGTGTGCCGGTCACCATTCCCGCCAACAGTGACGGCGGTGTTGCGTTTCTTTCATCTGTCGTCGCATCGGCGACCGATCAACCTGCGATCATCGCCGGTCCGCTTCTCACGTAGGCGTATGCTAGAACCAGAAGATGTCGCCATCGTGTCCGAGACGGTAGTCGAATGCGGAAGCGGCATTCCAGTCTTCAAGCAGGTTGACCGTCTCTTCGTAGAAGTACCGCAGTTCCATGTCCGAACGCTTGGGGTCGTGATGCACGATGCGAACCCGCTTCGGGAGCCGCTTGCATGCCAGGATTGTCGGCAGAGTGCGTTTAGGAGTTCCATGTCCCCAACCTTGACGAGACATTGCGAGTTGACCAATAGCGCGTTTCCCTTCGTACTCGTCGTCGCGATACTGGATGTCGGCCAACAGCAGTTGGGCGTCATCGAAAAATTCCACGACATCCGCCTCGGGTTCGGCCGGCGGCTCGTAGTCGGTGGCGACCACGATGGCCCCAACTCCAGAGATCTCAAACCGAAAGCCACTACACCCGCCGGGATGGGCCAGCGGAATGGTCCTTACGGTAATGTCGCCGATTTGCAGAGAGTTCGAGGGAACGAAACTGACGTGCTCGCGCCGCGCACCAATCTCGTCCAGCTTCTCGATCGTGACGGGCCAGTAGCTCTCGTGAAACTGCGACTGCAGAACCTGCTTCATCACGCTTTCGCCGGGAGTCATCGTCTCTGTCGATGTACGAAACAGTCCCAGGTCGGGACTGTAGAACCGCATGGTGATCCCACGTCGAAATAGAAGCTCATTTGCTCGCAAGCCTGCGATGTGATCCTGGTGAAAGTGGGTCTGCACGCAGTGGATCAATGCTTCCCTTTTACCCTCGGCTTCGAGCATGGCCAGCACAAACTCCGATATCGGAGCGGCACCCAGTCCCTGGTCGATGAGAATCAGCGTGTCTTTGTGCCGAAGGAAATAACTCGTCGTGCGGCTGCCGTACAGTTCGCGACGAAACGGCACCCGCCGTACATTCCACGGGGCACTCGCGTCGTATACCGGGCGGTTTTCGGTCGGCGCAGCAAAACTGCCCGAGCAACCCCCGATCATGAATAACGTGTCCGTTCTCATCATCAGCTTGCTTTCGACAGCAAAAGTGCAACGACGACGCCAAGTCAAAACGTCGACAAATCAGTTCATCAAGGAAAGTCAAAGACGAGGCCGAATCTTTTCCATTGCCGCGAGCTTGCTTCAGGACGACAGCAACCGCCATTACCCCGAACCCATCGTAATTTACGACCGGCATTCAATTGGGCAGTATGCGGAAATTCCGCCGTAAACAGATATCGACTTGTTCACAGTCCATCCGTGATAACAAATTCAACCACAGGATACACGCGGTGAATTCCATGCAGAGTACGAATTTCGGACTTCCAATTCCACCGTCCACGGCATCAATCCGCGGCGAATGGGTACGAACCGACTGGCTGACAGGTAGGCAGTCGTAACGCCAAGCCGTCCGCTGTATAATTCAGATGGACAAAATCAAAATGACAGATTGGTAGTTCAACTGCTTTTTTGCCGCCAAATTCGTCAGGAATCCAATGTTCTGTTTTCTGCGTTCTGTTCTCGTTACCACTATTTTTGCTGTTACTTCGTTTGCAAATGCCGATGAGTCACAGCAAGAGCGGGCTGCCGAGCCGACGGCTAAACAGTTGGAATTCTTTGAAAAAAGAGTACGTCCAATCCTGGTGGCTCACTGCCAAAAATGTCACGGAGCGAAAAAACAGGAAGGTGAACTCAGGCTGGATTCTCGGGGCGGCCTGTTCAAGGGGGGCGAAAGTGGGGCGGTCGTCAAACCGGGCGACCCCAAACAAAGTGAACTCATTGCCGCAGTCAACTACGGTGCCGACAGTTTTCAAATGCCTCCCGACGGCAAGCTCAAAGCAGCCGAAATCGCGGCACTGACCGAATGGGTCAAAATGGGGGCGGCATGGCCGAAATCGAAGTCTGTCGGACTGACCGAGACAGGCGGAGGCGGGATCGATCTCGCCGAACGTGCAAAGCATTGGTCGTTTCAACCCGTCCGGCGGCCGAATATTCCAGGAGTAAAAAATGACAGCTGGGCGCGGAATCCGATCGATCGTTTTGTGTTGACTCGGCTTGAGAAGGCAGGTTTGCAACCGGCACCCGAAGCCGATCGGCGGACGCTGTTGCGGCGGCTGAGCTACGATCTGACCGGCCTGCCGCCGACCGTCGAACAACTTCACGAATTCGTTGCAGACAAATCCCCCACAGCTTACGAAGATGCGGTCGAACGCCTGCTGGCTTCGCCGCAATATGGAGAACGATGGGCGCGGCACTGGCTCGATTTGGTTCGTTTTGCCGAGACCGGCGGACACGAATTCGATTACGCGATTCCGAATGCCTGGCCGTACCGCGACTACGTGATTCGAGCATTCGCTCAGGATGTTCCTTACAACCAGTTTGTCATCGAACACATCGCCGGCGATCTGGTCGAGCCGCCGCGTAGACGTTCGTCGAACGGCGACAACGAGTCGGTCGTTGGAACGGCTTTTTACTGGTTCAGCCAGGGCAAACACTCTCCGGTCGATATCCGCTCGGAAGAATGCGACACCATCGACAACCAACTTGACGTTCTCGGCAAGACGTTCCTCGGACTGACCGTCGCCTGCGCCCGTTGCCACGACCACAAATTCGATCCCATCCGAGCGCGTGATTACTACGCGTTGGCCGGATATCTGCAAAGTTCCCGCCGACAACGGGCCATTCTCAATGATTCGCAGCAAACGCAGTCAATCGTCAATCGCATTTCCAGAATCACCGAAGACAACCGTCGCACGATTGAGCAGTACGAGGCGAGCGCGCTGCTCGGGCAGGTGGATCGGCTGCTTAGCCTCATGAAAGGTGCAACCGAAATTGAAGAGCCACGGCGCACTGCCTGGCAAAAGCGGCTCAAAGAAACATCGGCTCGCAATCCGGCCGATGCCTTCCATGCGTGGTCAGCACTTCAGAACCAACCAACACGCAAGCAGTTCGCCGCTTCCCGCAATTCACTTGTCAAACGACTGCGTGACGCGAACAATGCCGCGAATTCCGGCGGCAACCTGTTCGCCGATTTCAGCGCCGATTCCTATCGTGACTGGTTTGTCAACGGGCCGGCGTTTGGTCAAAGCCCTTCGCGGAACGGCGATCTCATCTGGCGCGAGCAGCCGTCATCGGGCGGTTCGGTCGTTTCCGAAATCTTGCCAGCCGGATGGGCGCACAGCGGACTCATCTCCAGACGGCTCCAGGGAACGATGCGCTCGCCCACGTTCACGATCGAAAAGCGATACGTCCATTATCGCGCTCGACGTGTCGGCGGACGACCAAATCCGGGGCGCCCGTTGAAAAACGGACAACTGCATCTGATCGTCGATGGGTTTCAGTACATCAAGAACCCCTTGCATGGGGGACTCACGATCAACGTCGCCAACGATGGACAATGGAGATGGTACCGCCACGACGTGAGCAAGTTGCTTGGCAGCCGAGCATACCTCGAAGTCAATGATGAAGACGACGGGACGATTGTCATCGACCAGGTATTGCTCTCCGATGCCGGCCCGCCTCCCGACAAGCCGAACGCTCTGATTACCAACATGCTGGACGACGCCACAATAACGACGACGGCGCAATTGGCCGACCGCTATCGGCAGCTCTTCGTCGAAAGCCTTTTACTTTGGCAAGACGGCCGGCTGAGAACAGCAGAGCATTCGGGCGATCGAATCGCGCTCGTCAACTGGCTGCTGCAAAACCAGTCATTGTTTGCCGACGCCAATCGGAAGGCTGTTGGTGCCGAAAAGATTGCAGGAATCGTGACGCAATTTCGGGATGTGACGAGCCAATTCTCCCCGCCGCGCAGGTCGGTGGCAATGGTTGACGGCAGTGCCGAAAACGATCACGTGCTCATTCGCGGTAATCATAAGAAGCCGGGGAAAATTGTGGCACGCCGCCCGCTGGAAGTACTCGTTGGCGCCAACGAGCCCGAGCCGAAGTCGGGCAGCGGCCGTATGCGTCTTGCCCAAATATTGGCCGACCCGTCGAATCCATTGACGGCCAGAGTTATGGTCAACCGTTTGTGGATGCACCATTTCGGCCGCGGCATTGTTAACACACCGGACAATTTCGGCCTCCAGGGAAAACCACCCAGTCACCAATTACTGCTCGACTGGTTGGCCCAAGAGTTCGTTGACGGTGGCTGGTCGATTAAGCGGATGCATCGGCTGATGTTGCTGTCGAGTACCTACCGCATGTCGAGCCGAACGGAAAACTCAAAGTTTGAGACGATTGATCCACAAAACGTTCTGCTGCACCGGATGAACATCAAACGTCTCGAAGGTGAAGCCATTCGCGACGGGCTGTTGGCGATTTCCGGACGACTGAACGAACGCCGATACGGTCCCGGTGTGACGCCGCATCTCACGCCGTTCATGGAAGGACGTGGCCGTCCTGGGCGTTCCGGTGCGTTGGATGGAGACGGTCGCCGCAGCGTCTACATCAGCGTTCGCCGCAATTTCCTGACGCCGTTGTTTTTAGCATTCGATCTCCCCTCACCCTCGACCACTATCGGCCGCCGCAGCGTCTCCAACGTCCCCGCGCAGGCATTGACGATGATGAACAATCCGTTCGTCATTCAGCAGGCCGGCCTGTGGTCGAGCCGCACGCTGAGCGATTTACAGGCGAGCGGCGAGCGTAAGCCCATTGATTCCGGGGAAGCTCTCACCCACAAACGGATTCGCCGCCTCTACGAAACGGCCTTTGGCCGACTGCCGACCGACGACGAACTTACCGCAACACTCGAGTTCCTCGCCGAGCAAGGCAAGGAATACAATGGCCCAGACGACCCCCGCACATGGGCCGACTTATGCCATGTGCTGTTGAATGTCAAAGAATTTGTATTTGTGAATTGAGTTTGCAAGGCAACACGATCTTGCAGAACACGCTGACTCTCAATTCGCATAGATTTGGACACACCGAAATGCACTGTCATCAATATAAAAGTCCGCCGCAGACTCGTCGCGAGATGCTGCTCCAAACCGCGAACGGTTTCGGTGCGGTCGCTTTGGCCTCGCTGTTGAACGATTCCGCCTACGGTGCGGAAACGGCGCAGGCACCGCATCACAAGCCGCGGGCGAAGAATGTCATCTTTCTTTACATGGATGGTGGTCCGTCGCACATGGACACCTTTGATCCCAAGCCGCTGCTCGAAAAAGAGCACGGCCAGAAATTCAAAATGAAGGTGCAGCCAACGCAGTTCGATAACGTCGGCAAAGTGCTCAAGTCGCCGTGGAAGTTTCAGCAGCACGGCGAAAGCGGTATTCCGGTCAGCGAATTGTTTCCGCACGTTGCCAAACACGTTGACGACATGGCCGTCATCCGCTCGATGACGTCGGACTTCTCCGAACACACCAACGCCAACTACTTCCTGCACACCGGTTTCGGTCTGCAGGGACGGCCGAGCATGGGGTCGTGGGTGACCTACGGATTGGGAACCGAAAGCCGCAACCTGCCCGGCTTCGTCGTTCTCAACGGCGGACTGATCCCGCCGGGCGGGCTGTCCTGTTTTCACAATGGCTTTTTGCCGGCAACATTTCAGGGATCGGTCTTCAAAAACAGCGCGATTCCCGTCGCCGATCTGAGGCGCAGCGAAGCAACCGATTCGGCCCAGAAACGAAAGTTGGCGTTGCTCCAACGCCTCGACCGCGACGGCTTGAAACGCAGCGGCCGTCACGACGCGCTCGAATCGGCCATCGGCAATTACGAACTCGCCGCCCGCATGCAAACGGCTGTTCCCGATCTGATGGACATCGGCAGCGAGACCAAAGAGACGCAGGAACGCTATGGTCTGTTCGAGGATTTCGCCCAAACAAAATCTTACGGACGACAGTGTCTGGTAGCGCGACGGCTCGTCGAACGCGGCGTGCGATTTATCGAGTTGACTTGCCCGTCCGTCTCCGGCGACCGTTGGGATCAGCACGGCAATTTGAAGCAGGGACACGAAAACAACGCACGCGCCGTCGATAAACCGATCGCCGCGTTATTGGGCGACCTCAAAGATCGCGGACTGCTCAAGGAGACATTGGTCATCTGGATGGGCGAGTTCGGCCGCACGCCGATGGCTCAGGGGAGCAACGGTCGCGACCACAACCCGTTCGGTTTCACCTACTGGATGGCCGGCGGCGGCATCCAAGGGGGAACCATTTACGGCGCCACCGATGAGTACGGCTATTACGCGGTCGAGAACAAGCTCGAAATCCACGACATGCACGCGACCATGCTGCACCTGCTCGGCGTCGATCACAAACGCCAAACTTTCCGCTTCAGCAGCCGCGATATGCGGCTCACCGATGTCTTCGGCAAAGTGGTGCGGGAAGTCATCGCCTGACGTGGGCAGATCGTTTCAACCAGTGCATCCGCATCGCCGGTGAAACTCAATTACCACGTTGCGTAGTCCTTGTGGTTGATGATGAATTCGCCGGTCACCTTGCTGTATCTCCAACCTTTTTTGCCGCCTGCCTTGAGCCGGCCGGACTTGCCTTCCATGTGGACCTTGTCATTCGTGTTACCGATAGGACAGGTTGGGAACGGGGTGCGAATCATTGTTCTGACTTCTGCCTTGAATTCCTTATCTTTGCCCTTCTGACCAGGATACGCGCCGTTCTTCTGGTAGTACAAGTCGATCGCATTGCGAATCACATCGAGGCTTTGCCGGGCCGAATTCTTTCTCGCATCGTTGGCAGTGTCGAATATCTGCGACGTAGCGACGGCAGCGATCATACCAAGAATGAGTACAACCGCGACCATTTCAAGCATCGTGAACCCACGACGCAGCGCAGGCAATGTGTGGTGGCAATGACGTTTCATGTGGGAATGATACGTCACATACAGCGACCTCGTTGAAGAACCGGGGAATCGTGAGGGAATCTCCCCGGTTTTTGGCGTGGGGTTCCAATGGTGACGCCACCATGCGGGGGAATCCTCAGCCACGGCGCATAAAAACAGCGGCCAACCCACAATGCAGGCCGACCGCTGGCGGTGTTACGACGCGAAAGTATAGCTCACAGAATTGCCAGGAGACGATTTTCGGCAGTGTCGGTGATTGAAACCGGGTCTTGCGGTTGGCATGGGAGCTACGGATTCGACAGGCAGTCAGTGGTATAACTGCGGCATGACTCTATACATGTACGCATACTCGAACTCAGTCTCAACGCCCCACAGTCGCGCCCACAGGAACAGCGGCTTTCGCAGTGGCGTCTCGTCGATTAGCCGGTCAACCGGCCCGTAGACCGGAATGTCCGCTCCGTCAAGCGACCTGTAAAACGGCAGCCATTGTTCCAACAGGGCCTCCTCCTCAGTAGTGAGTTCGTCAGGCATCAGCATGCTCTCCAAAACCAGACCGATGGTAGTCGAACAGTCGATCTTGAGTGTGATCCAGGACCGCAGCGTCATGCGTGAGCTTGTCGATGGCGAACCATGGCTGTTTCTGGCCAGTCTCTATCAGGCCGAAGTCGGACTGGCACAATCCGTCCGGCGGCTCGATCGAAGCCGTCATCCCCTTCCGCGCATCGATGTGGAGAAGGCGATCGGCTGGGTCGAGCAACGTCTGGAGATCGAGTTGGCGGTAGGACAGCAGGAGGCGATTCGGCAGGCTTGCGAACACAAACTGTTGGTCATCACCGGAGGGCCCGGTGTCGGCAAGACCACGTTGGTTCGCAGCATTCTGGAAATCTTCTCCGCGAAGAAGATGAAATGTGTGCTGGCGGCACCGACCGGACGTGCCACCAAGCGTCTGGCCGAGACCACGCAGCGCACTGCCAAGACCATTCATCGTCTGTTGGAATTCGATCCCGCCACGGGAGAATTCAAACGCAACCGGCTACATCCATTGACCGGCGATCTGTTCGTACTGGATGAGACTTCCATGGTGGATGTCGTGCTGGGACATCATTTCCTGCGAGCCGTCCCTGATGATGCCTGCGTCATTCTCGTGGGCGATGTGGATCAGCTCCCCTCGGTCGGTCCCGGTTCGGTCTTGGCCGACCTCATCGCATCAGGTGCGATGCCCGTCGTGCGTTTGACAGAGATTTTCCGGCAAGCCAGCCAGAGCCAGATTGTCACGGCCGCCTACGCGATCAACAATGGACGAATGCCAGATCTCACGGTGTCGGAAGAACTCACTGAATTCTATTTCGTGGAGTGCGACGAACCGGAAGCCATCCAGGACATGCTGGTGCGATTAGTGAAGGAACGGATTCCGGCTCGGTTTGGGTTTGATCCCAAGTCGGACATTCAGGTGCTCACGCCGATGAACCGGTCACTGCTGGGTGCACGAAACCTCAATCAGGTCATGCAGGCGGCGATGAACCCCAGTGGCAGCGGGTCCGAAATCGAGCGGTTTGGTTGGACGTTTCGGATCGGAGATCGAGTGATCCAGACTGAAAACAACTACGACCGGGATGTGTTCAATGGTGACCTTGGCGTTGTTGAGAAGATGAACCGCATTGAGCAGGAGCTGGTCGTTAATTTCGAGGGGCGCCCCGTCAAATACGACTTTGCTGATCTGGACGAGTTGTCGCTGGCGTATGTCTTGTCGATCCACAAGAGTCAGGGGTCGGAATTTCCGTGCGTTGTGATCCCTCTGCACACGCAGCATTACATGATGCTACAGCGGAATTTGCTCTACACGGCGGTGACGCGAGGCAAGCAATTGGTGATGCTGGTCGGCACGAAAAAGGCACTCGGCATGGCCATCAGGCGGGCCGACACCCGGCAAAGATATACGGCATTGCGGCGCAGGCTTCAGGAACGCAGTTCCACAGTTCCGCGGACCTGAGCAAGCCCTCACTGACCCGCTGGAACTTGCTCAAGGATCTAGCCGTTTGTTGCTTGTGGGTTCTCGACTAGCCCTCGTCGAGCCTCCGTTCCGCCTACCGGCGGCTTCGCTCTAGGACTACGGTTTTCGTGTGGCGTGGGCTTACCGCTGAATTGGTCACACTTCCCGCTCGACCACGAATTCCAACGTCAGAAGTTGTTGCGTTCGTTGTGTCGAACATCTTGGGTGCAGCAACAGCCGCGATAATCCCTAAAATGAGTACAACCACCACGAGTTCAATCAGCGTGAACCCACGGCGCAGCGCGTCTGGAATGGCTTGAGATCGATGCATGTGGAAAACAAACGTCACACTCGCAGACCGGCAACTATTTCCGCCCGATTTCAAATTAGGGCCAGCGCACAAAAACAGCGGCCGACCCACAACAGTGCAGATCGGCCGCAGGCAGTCTCGACCAGAGATGCTTGACTCTATGTCGCTTTGAGTAATGTCACTCAACTATTTTGGGGCGAATTCATATTAGGACACCACCCATCCAGGACACCCCCGCAAAAGTCATATAAACCAACTGTCCAGCATAACCGGAGCCGGTTCCGTAGGGTGTGTCTGACATACGACTTGGGGCGAGTTGGGCGGTTGCGGGGTGGGGGCGAATAACAAGTGAGTTGCGCGGTTGGGGATTCGGGTAACGTTGTATTTGTTATAGACTTGCGCGGCGAGAACTCCACCTAACTTTCTTCCCATTTGCTTGACTGGGCTTGCGGCGCGGGTAGAATTGTGATGTCCCGAGTGTGTTGCACGGATGCGGGATAAACATGGACGGTTGTTGACTTGTCGAAAGGGTCGGGAGTTCAGAGTCTACAGTCGAGAATCAACCCGGTGCGGCTTGTCCGCTCTCTGTGTCTCGGCGTTTGACTTTTGACTCTCGGCCAACCCCGCTCGGTCTCTTGGAGATGCTGGTGCCGCCGTCCTCCCCTGGCTTTCCTACCGACTTCAAAGAACTCGTGCGTTCGCGAACCGACCTGGTCGAACTGGTCGGCGAGACCGTAACGCTGCAGCCGAAGGGCCGCGAGTTTGTCGGCCTGTGTCCGTTTCACGACGATAGCAATCCCTCGCTCACCGTCTCGCCCGAACGGCAATCGTACAAGTGCTGGTCGTGTGGCGAAGGGGGCGACTGCTTTTCGTTCGTGATGAAGACGCAGGCTTTCGAATTTCCAGTCGCTGTGCGTTTTCTGGCCGAGCGAGCCCATATCGAGATTCCGCAGAATCATCGTGGTGGGAACTCGGCGGACAGCGATCAGAAGAAGCGACTGTTCGGAATTCTGGAATGGGCTGAGAATGAGTTTCACCACTTTCTGCTCGAAGCCAGCGAAGCACAACGGGCACGCGACTATTTGGCGAGCCGTGGATTCGATAAGGAATTGATCACCAAGTTCCGCATCGGCTATCACCCCGACAATTGGAACTGGTTGGCGGGGCGTTCGCAGGGGAAGTACAAGCCGGCTGAGTTTGCAGCCGTCCGCCTGATGGGCGAACGTGACGGTGGTAACGGTTTTTACGACAACTTTGTGGATCGGGTGTTGTTTCCCATTCGCGACGCGCGCAGCCGCCCTGTTGCATTTGGGGGACGTATTCTGCCCGACACCAAACAGCGGACGGACGCCAAGTACTGGAACAGCCCTGATAGTGCGTTTTTCTCCAAAAGTCATCTGTTGTACGCTCACGACGTTGCCCGTGAGTCGATCCGCCGCAGCGAAACGGCAATCGTCGTGGAAGGCTATACCGATTGCATCACGTTGCATCAGCACGGTTTAGGAAATGCGGTGGCCACATTGGGGACATCGTTGACCGATTCGCATGTGAGTCTGCTCAAGCGGTTGGCCCAGCGGGTGGTGCTACTGTACGACGGCGATGCAGCGGGGCAGCGTGCGACCGAGCGGGCGTTGTCGATGTTTCTGGCCCAGAAGCTTGATTTACGCGTGTTGACGCTGCCGGATGGCATGGACCCGGCGGATTTTATCGCAGAACGCGGAGCGGATGAACTGCGGGAGCGGATCGAAACAGCGACAGAAGCGTGGGAGCACAAATTACAGTCGAGCATTGCAAGAAACGGCCTCGATTCGATCGACGGCAGCGAACGCGTGCAGGACGAAATGCTGGAGTTGATGGCCGTTGTGCCGGGTTTGGCGGGCGATTCTCGGGAGGACATTCTTCTAAATCGTTTGGCAAAGCGGACAAGCGGCAACGAACAACAGGTCCGCCGACGCTTGGCGCGTCTGCGGCGAAAAAAATCGGAGCGCGGGCCGAGCGGGCATTCGGAGAGTTGGGGCGGGCCGGAGAATTCGCAGAACCCGCAACACCCGAACGCAACCGGTTTGGGCGCGGGCGGGGTACCCGTGTTGGCCAACAAGCACCAGCGGTGGGAATGCGATTTGCTTGAAATCATCTTCGCGGCACCGGAATCGGTTGCGACAATTCGCAGCGAAGTGGAGCCGTCGGAATTTACACAGCAGCGACTGAGAACGATACTGGAGGTGTGCTTCAACCTGTCCGACCGTGGCGTCGAACCGAGTTACGAACGCGTGACGGCGGAGGTGGAAGATTTGGACCTGAAACGGCTTTCTTTGTGGATAGAGGAGGAATCGCGCGACAAGGATGTGGCACGCAAACTGCGGATGGATCGTACGGAAGAGCAGGGGGGGGAGCGTCCCCAGTTTCTGGAACAGGCGATCCAGAATTTGAAATGGCGACGAGAAGAGGCGTCGCACGCAAAGGCGAAGGGACAGCTATCGGGGATGTCGCCAAACGGCGGCAACTTAGATGGGGATGCCATTGAGTTATTGCGGCGTCAAACTGAGTTTCACCAACGACGGGCCACACGAAAATCAGCTCACTAGATTTGGGAGAATTGCAAGTGCATCGAGTCGATAACGAGCTACAAAAACTGATTGAAACCGGCCTCCAGCAGGGGTTTCTTACATTTTCCCAGGTCAATGACTACCTGCCAGACGAAGCGATCAATCCCGAGAAGCTCGACCATTTGCTGGGTTCAATGGAAGAACTCGGGCTGGATATTGTTGCCGACCTGGCACCGCCGCCGGTTGTCAAGAAACGCGGCCGCGGAGCCAAGCCGGGTCGACAGCGAATGGCGACCGAGGAAACGTCGCGTCGCATTGACGATCCGGTGCGAATGTACCTGACGCAGATGGGCGAGATTCCACTGCTGTCGCGGCATGAGGAAATCGCGCTGGCCAAGAAGATTGAAGTCACGCGGAAGCGTTTCCGTCGGCAGTTGCTGGAAAGCGACTACATGATGCGAATGGCAGTTGACATTCTGCTCAAAGTGCATCGTGGTGAGTTGCCCTTCGACCGCACAATTAAAGTGTCAGTGACCGAAGGACTGGAGAAGCTGCAGATTCTCGGCCGTATGCCACACAACCTGGAAACCGTTCAGCATTTGCAGGAAGAGAACGAGCAGGATTTCCGCAAGATGATTTCGTCGCGCACATCGGATAACCGGCGGGAAGAACTGTTGGAAGAGATGAATGTCCGCCGTCGTAAGATGGTGACGCTGGTTGAGGAATTGAGTCTGCGAACCCCGCGCCTGCAGCCTTGCATGAAACGGTTGACTCAGATTTGCGAACGCATGAAGGAAGTGCGGAAGCGAATCAAGAG
>Ga0209089_10003432_pt1 | contig 13516 bp, 6 predicted proteins | sample ArcticOcean_MG_C_FD_187431 | JGI IMG/M metagenome (GOLD analysis project Ga0209089, IMG submission 187431) | Marine microbial communities from western Arctic Ocean - ArcticOcean_MG_CB2_150 (SPAdes) (version 2) | ecosystem: Environmental > Aquatic > Marine > Oceanic | place: Arctic Ocean: Canada...
CTTTTATCTACCCAGATAGACTCCTATAAAGATTTTCTTCAGGAGAATGATCATCCTCGAAGTAGAGAGGATAGAGGATTGGAGAGTGCTTTTTTAAGCGTCTTTCCTATTAAGAGCCATTCTGGAAATGCCATGCTTGAGTATGTTTCTTATACTTTATTAGGCAAGCCAATTTTTAATGTGAGGGAATGTCAATCAAGGGGCATTACATATTCATCTCCATTAAAAGTCTTAACACGTCTTGTCATATTTGATAAGGAATCCCCTGCTAATGATAAGCGAGTGAAGGAAATAAAAGAGCAGGAAGTATATATGGGAGAAATCCCACTTATGACGCAAAACGGAACATTTGTAATTAATGGCGTTGAGCGCGTTATAGTGTCACAGCTACATAGGTCACCCGGGGTCTTTTTCGATCATGATCGAGGTAAAACACACTCATCTGGAAAATTACTTTTCTCTGCTCGAATTATACCCTACAGAGGCTCTTGGCTTGACTTTGAATTTGATCCTAAGGACTTGATTTTTGCCAGAATAGATCGTAGAAGAAAACTGCATGTCACAATTATACTTAAGGCGCTAGGGTTAAGCGATGAAGAGATGCTACATAGTTTCTATAAGACAAATAAATATGCCATTACTAAATCAGGCGTAAAGCTTACTTTAGAGGCGGATAGACTTAGGGGTCTTGTTTTAACTGAAGACATTAAAGTGGGCCGTAAAGTCATCGTAAGTGGCGGAAGGAGAGTAACTGCTCGGCATATTATGGAATTAAAGAAGCTAAAGGCTAAGGACTTAGATTTTAAATTCGAGCATTTACTTAATCAAACGCTTGCTCTTGATGTAATCGATTTGTCTTCTGGTGAATTAATAGCAAATGCAAATGATTTAATTACAGTTGAAATAGCCGAACAGATTATTAATGCAGGTATTAAAGAGTTGGAAACTTTATACATTAATGAGCTAGATTGCGGTCCTTATATTTCTAAGACATTAAGAGCTGATACTACTAACGATAAACATGAAGCGCTCGTTGAAATATATCGTATGATGAGGCCAGGCGAGCCCCCTACAAAAGAAGCGACTGAACTTTTATTTGGAAACCTATTTTTCAATATTGATCGATATGATCTCTCGGCTGTTGGTAGGATGAAATTTAATAAGAGATTAGGTAATGATGGCGAAGGAGGCCCGGGGATATTATCCAAAGAAGATATACTTCAAGTAATTAATGCCTTGATAGATATTCGTGATGGTAAAGATCAAATTGACGATATAGATCATTTAGGAAACCGAAGAATTAGATCTGTTGGTGAGATGGCTGAAAATGCTTTTAGGATTGGTCTCGCAAGAGTTGAAAGAGCTGTCCGTGAAAGACTCACGCTTGCTGAATCTGAAGGGCTAATGCCGCAAGAGATGATTAATGCAAAACCAGTTTCTGCTGCGATTAAGGAGTTTTTTGGTTCTAGCCAACTTTCGCAATTTATGGATCAAAATAATCCGTTGTCAGAAGTTACTCACAAGCGGAGGGTTTCAGCCTTGGGACCAGGCGGTTTAACAAGGGAGCGAGCTGGCTTTGAGGTCCGTGATGTACATCCAACACATTATGGTCGTGTTTGTCCTATTGAGACTCCAGAAGGACCGAATATCGGTCTTATTAATTCATTATCAGTTTACGCAAGAACTAATAATTATGGTTTTCTAGAAACTCCATATCTCAAAGTTGAAAAAAGTAAGGTAACTAAAGAAATAGTTTATCTTTCGGCTATTGAGGAAGGTCAACATGTAATCGCACAAGCAAACGCTAGGATTGGTAAAAATGATCAATTAATTGATGAGTTGGTGTCTGCTAGACATAAAAATGAATTTACATTTGTAAATCCAAAAGATGTTAATTATATGGATGTATCACCAACACAAATTGTTTCAGTTGCTGCAGCCTTAATTCCATTTTTAGAGCATGATGATGCCAATAGAGCATTAATGGGATCAAATATGCAAAGACAGGCAGTGCCAACGTTAAAGGCGCAAGCCCCACTTGTGGGTACGGGTATGGAAAGGGCCGTTGCAAGGGATTCAGGAACTTTAGTAAAAGCAGAGCGAGGGGGTATCGTTGACTCCATAGATTCCTCAAGAATTGTAATACGCGTTAATGATGGTGAGACTAAAGAAGGTGAGTCTGGTGTTGATATATATAATTTAACCAAGTACATGCGCTCCAATCAGAATACATGCATAAATCAGAGGCCTTTAGTTAAAAAAGGAGATAAGATTCTAAAGAACGATATTATCGCCGATGGGTCTTCAACATCGCTTGGTGAATTAGCAATTGGTCAAAATATGCTGGTCGCTTTTATGCCTTGGAATGGGTATAACTTTGAAGATTCAATTTTGATCTCAGAGCGAGTGGTTAAGGAAGATCGGTTTACTTCAATTCATATCGAAGAGCTCACATGTGTAGCACGTGACACTAAGCTAGGTGTAGAAGAAATTACACCTGATATACCTAATGTAAATGAGTCTGCTTTAGGCAAGCTTGATGAATCAGGAATTGCCTTTATTGGTGCCAAAGTACAGGCCAGCGATATACTTGTTGGTAAAGTAACACCCAAAGGTGAAAGCCAACTTTCTCCTGAGGAAAAGCTGTTACGTGCAATATTTGGAGAAAAGGCATCCGATGTAAAAGATACTTCATTAAGAGTGCCTTCAGGTATGGATGGAACAGTAATTGATGTTCGGGTTTTTACACGTGATGGTGTTGATAAAGATATTCGTGCGACTGAGATTGAAGATCAGCAGCTAGAGGACATTAAGAAAGATCTCAATGATCAAAAGAGAATCATGACTGATGATATCTATCTCAGGTTAGAGAAACTTCTAGTTGGTAAGCAGGTTTCTGGTAAGAATTTTGATATTAAAAAAGATGCAAAAATAATTAAAGCCGATCTTACTTTAATTGAAAGAAAAGACTGGATTAACATCAAATTAAAAGATAACAAAGCAAGCGATTCTCTTGAGCAGCTCAATAAGCAATTAGTGGCGCTTGATCAGTACTTTGATGAGCATTTTGAGGAAGAGCATAAGAAAATTAAGTCAGGAGATGATCTTGCACCGGGTGTGCTTAAGATGATTAAGGTTTATCTAGCTGTGAAAAGAAAAATGCAGCCAGGAGATAAAATGGCGGGTCGACACGGTAACAAAGGTGTTATATCAATGATTGTTCCTGAAGAGGATATGCCTTTCACGGAGGATGGTGTACCAATTGACATAGCTCTAAATCCGCTAGGTGTTCCTTCAAGAATGAATGTTGGTCAAGTCCTTGAGACACATCTGGGCTGGGCTGCGAAAGCATTAGGCGTAAAGGTCTCTGGTATGGCTTCAGAAGGAAATCAGAATAAATTGAGATCTTTTCTTAAAAAAGTATATGATTTGGGCGGTGAGAAAAAGGAAGATCTTGCATCATTAGATGACGAAGAAATTTTAGAGTTAGCCGGTAATCTTTCTGATGGAATTCCAATGGCTACACCAGTTTTTGATGGCGCAAAAGAATTCGAAATTAAAAAAATGCTAGCGTTGGCAGATCTACCAGAGTCTGGTCAGACATATTTAATCGATGGTAGAACAGGAGAAAAATTTGATCGCCCAATCACTGTTGGTTACATGTACATGCTTAAGCTTAATCACTTAGTTGACGATAAGATGCATGCAAGATCAACTGGACCATATAGCTTGGTTACACAGCAGCCATTAGGTGGTAAAGCACAGTTTGGTGGGCAGCGATTTGGTGAGATGGAAGTATGGGCGCTTGAGGCTTATGGTGCAGCTCATACCTTACAGGAAATGCTAACCGTAAAATCTGACGATGTTCAGGGTCGAACAAGAATGTATAAGGCTATTGTTGACGGTTCGCAAGAAGTTACAAGTGGTATTCCAGAGTCGTTTAATGTTTTATCAAAAGAAATTAGATCACTCGGTATTAACATTGATTTTGATGAAACCAAATAAAATAAGGGTTAACTAGATGAAAGATTTATTAAATTTATTTAAACAGCAATCTAATTCGCAAGATTTTGATGCAATTAAAATTGGCTTAGCTTCACCAGAGATGATTCGCTCTTGGTCATATGGCGAAGTAAAGAAACCCGAGACCCTTAACTATAGAACATTTAAACCAGAAAGAGATGGGCTGTTTTGTGCAAAAATATTTGGACCCATCAAAGATTATGAATGTTTATGCGGTAAATATAAAAGATTAAAGCATCGAGGTGTTGTGTGTGAAAAGTGTGGGGTAGAAGTCACTATATCGAAGGTTCGTAGAGAGAGGATGGGTCATATAGAACTAGCCACGCCCGTTGCTCATATTTGGTTTTTAAAATCACTGCCTTCTAGAATAGGTCTTTTGTTAGATATGACGCTTAAAGAAATAGAGCGTGTACTTTATTACGAAGCACTTATTGTTGTTGAGCCAGGCATGACACCTTTAGAGAAAGGGGATATTCTAACTGATGAGCAATACTTAGAAAATCTAGAGCTTTACGGTGATGATTTTGATGCAAGAATGGGGGCCGAAGCTATACGAGATCTTATTAAAGAAATGGATCTTAAAGAAGAAATCAATCAAGTTAAAGAAGATATAGAAAATACAGGATCAGAGACTAAGATTAAACGATTAAGAAAAAGGCTTAAATTGCTTGAAGCTTTCACAGGGTCTAAAAATAAGCCCGAGTGGATGATTATGACAATGCTTCCTGTGCTTCCGCCCGATTTGAGACCATTAGTTCCTCTTGATGGTGGGCGATTCGCAACTTCTGATTTAAATGATTTATACAGAAGAGTTATAAATAGGAATAACAGGTTAAAACGCCTATTAGAATTGAACGCACCAGATATCATTGTCCGTAATGAAAAGCGCATGCTTCAAGAATCTGTTGATGCTTTGCTTGATAATGGCCGAAGAGGGCGCGCTATTACAGGATCAAATAAACGTCCGTTAAAGTCGCTTGCAGACATGATTAAAGGTAAGCAGGGACGCTTTAGGCAGAATTTATTAGGCAAGCGTGTTGATTATTCTGGCAGATCTGTGATTGTGGTTGGACCAACTTTGAAGCTCCATCAATGTGGACTACCTAAAAAATTAGCATTAGAGCTTTTTAAGCCGTATATATTTTCACAGCTTCAACTTCGTGGTGACGCAACAACAATAAAGGCAGCTAAGAGGCTTGTTGAACGTGAGGGACCAGAGATTTGGGACATTCTTGCAGATGTAATTAGAGAGCACCCTGTTCTTTTAAACCGTGCTCCTACCCTTCACAGGTTGGGCATACAAGCTTTTGAGCCAATGCTTGTTGAGGGTAAGGCTATACAGTTACATCCATTGGTATGTGCTGCATTTAATGCTGACTTTGATGGTGACCAAATGGCTGTTCATGTTCCTCTAAGTTTTGAGGCGCAGCTTGAGGCTAGGGCACTCATGATGTCTAGTAATAATATACTTGCCCCTGCAAATGGTGAGCCAATTATTGTGCCTTCACAAGATGTTGTGCTTGGCCTATATTATATGACGCGATCTAAAATTAATGCTAAGGGTGCGGGTATGATTTTTTCTGACGCAGCAGAAGTCAATCGTGCCTATGCTGAAAATGTTGTTGATTTGCACGCAGAAATTAGAGTTAGGCTGGTAGGGCGACCGGCAAATAAAGACAAGGGGTTAATACAGACAACCGTTGGAAGAGCACTTCTAAGCGAAGTGCTGCCAAAAGACTTGTCTTTTGATTTGATTAATAGAAATATGTCTAAGAAAAATATTTCAAATGTTATTAATGCTTGCTATAGACAGCTAGGAATTAAAGAGACTGTGATATTTGCTGATAAGTTGATGTATACAGGCTTTCACCATGCAACTAGTGCTGGAATGTCTTTTGGTGTTGACGATATGGTAATCCCGGAAGAGAAGCATGCAATTGTTTCAGATGCTGAAAATGAAGTAAAAGAAATTCAAGACCAATATGCGTCTGGATTAGTTACATCAGGAGAGAGATATAACAAAGTTGTAGATATTTGGTCTGGAACCACTGACAAAGTTGCTAGCACTATGATGGATAAGCTAGGCACTGAAAAAGTTAAAGGACTAGATGGAAAATTGATTGATCAAGAGTCATTTAATTCAATTTATATGATGGCGGATTCTGGAGCTAGGGGATCAGCCGCACAGATTAGGCAATTAGCAGGAATGAGAGGCTTGATGGCAAAACCTGATGGGTCAATTATCGAGACTCCAATTACGGCTAACTTTAAAGAAGGACTTAATGTATTGCAGTACTTTATATCTACGCACGGAGCAAGAAAAGGACTTGCAGATACAGCCTTGAAGACTGCTAATTCAGGCTATTTAACAAGACGGCTTGTTGATGTTGCTCAAGACCTAGTTGTTAATGGCGATGATTGTGCAACTGAGAACGGCTTAGTGTTAACCCCGCTTGTTGAGGGGGGTGACGTTGTAGTCCCTCTGAAGGATCGAGTGCTTGGAAGAGTGCTATTAACTAATGTTTTATCCCCAATGAATGGTGAAGCCCTATTTGAAAAGGGTGCTTTTTTAAATGAAGAGGCAGTTGCATTGCTAGATGAGCATTCTGTAGACCAAATAGAAGTTAGATCTCCCATTACCTGTGCTAACAGGCATGGAGTATGTGTATCCTGTTACGGAAGAGATCTCGGTAGGGGAGGTCTGATAAGGCATGGCGAGGCCGTAGGTGTTATCGCTGCGCAATCGATTGGTGAGCCAGGAACACAGCTAACTATGAGAACTTTCCATATTGGTGGTGCTGCTTCAAGTTCAGCGCTTGTTAATAATGTCACTACAAAAACTGCAGGTACTATCAAATTAAATAATATTAAATTTGTGAAGCATGCAGAGAATAAGGCTATTATTGTAACGTCTAGATCAGGTGAGCTTTGTATTCTTGATCAGAATGGTCGTGAGAGGGAAAGATATAAACTGCCTTATGGCGCTACCCTAGGTGTAACCGGAGGTAGCAAGGCAAAAGCTGGCGCATTGGTGGCAACTTGGGATCCTCATACTCATCCTGTTATTACTGAAGTTGGCGGAGCCATTGAGTTTGAAAATTTTGTAGATGGCATTACTGTCACAACACAGGTTGATGAGTTTACTGGTCTTAGTAATAACGTTGTATTAGATAACTCGTCTTCTAGCGGTGATAACAGTGCTCGACCGATTATTAAACTTGTTGATCCAAAGGGCAAGGTGGTTAATTTCCCAAATACTAAAATCCCAGCAATATATGAATTACCTGTAGGAGCCATTATCAATATAAGTGATGGTGACAAAGTGGTTGTCGGTGATATTTTAGCTCGCCTCCCACAAGAGTTTTCGAAAACGCGCGATATTACCGGTGGTTTGCCGAGAGTAGCTGATCTATTTGAGGCTAGAATTCCAAAGGATCATGCCATTCTTGCTGAGCATACTGGCACCATAAGCTTTGGTAAGGAAACTAAAGGTAAGCGCCGACTTGTTATTACCGATTCAGATGGTAATGCCAATGAGACTCTTATTCATAAGTGGAGAATATTAAATGTATTTGAGGGTGAAACTGTTATGCGAGGCGAGGTTGTCGCTGATGGTGAGCCAAATCCATATGATATTCTTCGGCTCCAAGGTGTTGAGCAATTAGCCGCTTACACGGTTAAAGAAATTCAGGATGTGTATAGACTCCAAGGTGTGAAAATAGATGATAAGCATATTGAGGTTATTATTCGTCAAATGCTGAGAAAAGTAATTGTGAAAGATGTAGGAGACACAAGCTTTATTTCAGGAGAGCAAATTGAAAGGGCGGCATTATTAAATAAAAATGATGAGCTCTCTCGTAATGGTAAAAATGTAGCAACATATGAACCAGTGTTACTGGGAATTACTAAAGCCTCACTGGCAACTGAATCATTTATATCAGCGGCATCATTTCAAGAGACTACTAGGGTTTTAACTGAGGCTGCTGTCAGAGGAACAAGAGATGTTCTGAGAGGGCTTAAAGAGAATGTAGTTGTTGGAAGATTAATACCTGCAGGAACAGGCTACAAAGAACCTGTTATCGGACAAACAAGTGAAGATTTATTAGCACAAGAACTGAGCGAATTAGAAGATCATCAGGAGATAATTAGTACGCAAGATAATAAGGATGCCGTTACTGAAGATGCACCAGAGCGCTCTGCAGTGTTATGAAGTGAGTCCTTTTAATCTTTATAGGCTTTATTTGTTGACAGTACAGGTGTTAAACACATACAATTCTTCGCTTTCAGGCAATAAAATTTATGGCAACAGTTAATCAGTTAGTTAGAAAACCAAGGAAGCCGAAGTCTTACAAGACTACTGTTCCTGCTTTAATGGCTTCACCCCAAAAAAGAGGAGTGTGTACAAGGGTTTATACCACTACTCCAAAAAAACCAAACTCAGCGATGAGGAAGGTGGCAAGGGTTAGGCTTACAACTGGTTTTGAGGTAACGAGCTATATTGGTGGTGAAGGTCATAATTTACAGGAGCACTCGGTTGTTTTGATAAGAGGCGGACGGGTTAAGGATCTTCCTGGTGTTAGGTATCACACAATTCGCGGTATTTTGGACTGTTCTGGTGTTTCAGCTAGAAGACAGGGGAGATCAAAATATGGTGCAAAAAAACCTAAGGGCAAATAATTAATCATGTCTAGAAGAAATAGAGCACCGAAACGAGATATACTCCCTGATCCTAAATTCAGTAGTGATTTAATATCTAAGTTTATTAATATGACCATGCAAAGTGGTAAAAAATCCGTAGCAGAAAAAATTATCTATGGCGCGATTGATATTATTTCATCTAAATCAGGCAAGAGCGAAGATGAGGCTATTGCAATACTTACTAGCGGTCTTGATAATGTTAAGCCTGCAGTTGAGGTTAAATCTAGAAGGGTTGGCGGAGCGACCTATCAAGTTCCCGTAGAAGTAAGAACAATTAGAAGAGAGACTTTAGCAATGAGGTGGGTTATAGATGCCTCACGTAAACGAAATGAGAAAACTATGTCAGAAAGGGTTGCTGGTGAATTATTAGATGCATCAGAGAGTCGCGGTTCTGCAGTAAAAAAACGTGAAGAAACTCATAAGATGGCGGAAGCAAATAAAGCTTTTGCACATTTCCGCTGGTAAAAGGAGTTGTAAGTGGCACGTACTACTCCAATTGAAAGATATAGAAATATAGGCATCATGGCTCATATTGATGCAGGTAAAACCACTACAACTGAACGGGTATTATTTTATACCGGTGTTTCTCCATAAAATTGGAGAAGTGCATGATGGTGCAGCCGTTATGGATTGGATGGAGCAAGAGCAAGAGCGTGGAATTACAATTACTTCTGCTGCAACTACTTGTTTTTGGAAAGGAATGGACCAGTCCTTTGATGAGCATCGAATCAATATCATTGATACACCAGGTCACGTAGATTTTACTATTGAAGTGGAAAGAAGCTTAAGAGTGCTTGATGGCGCCGTAGCAGTTTTTTGTGCTGTAGGCGGTGTTGAGCCGCAATCTGAGACCGTATGGAGACAGGCTAATAAATATGGTGTCCCGAGAATGGCGTTTGTTAACAAAATGGATCGTGCCGGCGCAGATTTTTTTAGGGTTTTAGATCAAATTGCCACAAGGCTTAAAGGGAATCCAATAGCAATCCAAATACCTATTGGTGCTGAAGAGCACTTTACTGGAGTAATCGACTTAATAAAAATGAAATATATTTTTTGGGATGAAGAGGATCAAGGAATGAATTTTGAGGAATTAGATATACCCGATGCTTATAGTGCCAAGGCTGCCGAGTATAGAGAAAAAATGCTGGAAGCAGCAGCGGAGGCTGATGACACCTTGCTTGATAAATATCTTGTGACTGGCGCTCTTGCTAACGATGAGATTATTTCAGGATTAAGAAAAAGGTGTATAGCAGGTGAGATCACGCCTATCCTTTGCGGCTCGGCTTTTAAGAATAAGGGTGTGCAAGCTATGCTCGATGCGGTGGTTCATCTCATGCCGTCTCCTTTGGACAGACCTGCAATTAAAGGAATTTTAGAAAATGAAGAGGAGGGCACTAGGTCCCCCGATGACAGTGCCCCATTCGCGGCTCTTGCTTTTAAAATAGCAACCGACCCATTTGTTGGTAACCTTACTTTTTTTAGGGTTTATTCTGGAACATTAAAGTCGGGCGATACAATTTTTAATTCGATCAAAGGCAATCGAGAGAGGATTGGTAGAATTCTTCAAATGCATGCCAACGATAGAGAGGAAATCAAAGAGGTTCTAGCGGGTGATATTGCAGCAGCAGTAGGTCTTAAAGATGCTACTACAGGTGATACATTATGTGATCTGAAAGATATTATTACTCTCGAGCGCATAGAGTTTCCAGAGCCGGTGATATCTGTTGCTGTTGAGCCAAAAACAAAGCCTGACCAGGAAAAAATGGGTATAGCTTTAAGCAAACTCGCAAAAGAAGATCCATCCTTTCGAGTACACACTGACGAAGAGTCTAATCAAACAATTATCTCAGGTATGGGCGAGCTTCATCTTGAGATTATTGTTGATCGTATGAAAAGGGAGTTTAAGGTGGATGCAAATGTTGGTAAACCTCAGGTTGCATATAGAGAGACCATTCAGACGCCAGTTGAACAAGAAGGTAAGTTTGTCCGACAAAGCGGCGGCCGTGGTCAGTATGGACATGTGTATATTAAGATAGAACCACAAGAGCCAGGCACTCCCTATGAGTTTGTAAATTCAGTTGTCGGAGGTGCTGTTCCTCGAGAATATGTTTCTGCAGTAGATAAAGGTATTCAAGAGCAAATGGCAAATGGTGTTATTGCAGGTTACCCAGTTGTAGATTGTAAAGTTACCTTATATGATGGCTCATACCATGATGTAGACTCAAGTGAAATTGCATTTAAAATAGCTGGCTCTATGGCGTTTAAAGAAGGCGCTAAAAAAGCTAAGCCAGTTTTACTTGAGCCCATAATGAAAGTTGAAGTTTCAACACCAGAAGAGTACATGGGTGATGTAAATGGTGATTTGAATAGAAGAAGAGGTATTCTTCAGGGATTAGAAGATGCACCTTTAGGTAAAATTGTTAGAGCAGAAGTACCGTTATCAGAAATGTTTGGCTATGCAACAAGTGTTCGTTCCATGAGCCAAGGAAGAGCAACATATACAATGGAGTTCAGTCATTATGCTGTAGTACCATCAAATGTAGCTCAGGATGTTATAGAATCAAGATCGTAGTATTTTTTTAGGAGTCGGTAATGGCAAAAGAAAAATTTGAACGGAATAAACCTCACGTTAATGTGGGAACTATTGGTCACGTTGATCATGGTAAAACCACTTTAACTGCGGCGCTAACTAAGTGTATGGCAGATAAATTTGGTGGAAGCTCAATTGCTTTTGATCAAATTGATAAAGCTCCTGAAGAGCGGGCCAGAGGAATCACTATCGCAACTGCACACGTTGAGTACGAGAGTGAGGTAAGACACTATGCGCATGTTGACTGTCCAGGTCACGCCGATTATGTTAAGAATATGATTACTGGTGCTGCTCAGATGGACGGTGCTATTTTAGTATGTTCTGCAGCTGATGGCCCTATGCCACAAACGAGAGAGCATATCCTTCTTGCAAGACAGGTCGGTGTACCTTATATCGTAGTGTTCCTTAATAAGGCAGATATGGTTGATGATGCTGAGTTGCTTGACCTTGTTGAGATGGAAGTACGTGACTTATTATCTAGTTACGAGTTTCCTGGTGATGACACGCCTATCATAACGGGTAGTGCCCTTAAGGCGCTTGAAGGTGACGCATCAGATATCGGTGTACCAGCAATCGAGAAATTAGTTGAAGCACTTGATAGTTATATCCCTATGCCTGAGCGACCTGTTGATGGTGCTTTTATCATGCCCATTGAGGATGTTTTCTCTATTTCAGGAAGAGGCACTGTAGCAACTGGACGTATAGACCGTGGTATCGTTAAAGTTGGTGAAGAAATTGAAATTGTCGGTATTACTGAAACGACCAAGACAATATGTACCGGTGTTGAGATGTTCCGTAAGTTGTTAGACGAAGGTCAGGCTGGTGATAACGTAGGCATCTTGTTAAGAGGTACAAAGCGTGAAGAGATTCAACGTGGACAAGTGCTAGCTAAGCCAGGCTCAATTAAACCACATACAAAATTTGAGGCTGAGGTATACATCCTAACTAAAGAAGAAGGCGGAAGACATACTCCTTTCTTTAAAGGTTATCGTCCTCAGTTCTACTTTAGAACAACCGACGTAACGGGTGCGGTTGAATTACCTGAAGGCACTGAAATGGTGATGCCAGGTGATAACATCCAAATGAAAGTAGAGCTCATTGCACCGATTGCAATGGAAGACGGTCTACGTTTTGCGATCCGTGAGGGTGGTAGGACTGTAGGTGCCGGAGTTGTATCGAAAATAATAGAGTAGAGTAAGGAAATAATTATGGCTGACAATCAAAGAATTAGAATTAGACTTAAAGCGTTTGATCATTCGCTTGTCGATAAGTCAGCAAAAGAAATTGTTGATACAGCAAAAAGAACCGGAGCAACAGTAAGAGGACCAATACCACTTCCTACTAAAAAAGAGCGATTTACTGTATTAATATCCCCACATGTAGATAAAGATGCTAGGGATCAATATGAAATTTTAACACATAAGAGGCTAATGGACATAGTTGAGCCTACTGATAAGACAGTGGATGCGCTTATGAAGCTTGAACTTCCAGCTGGAGTAGATGCACAAATTAAATTAAATTAGTTTTCTTCTGTTATTTTCCCTGTTAAAATATGCCACTTTCCTGCGCTATAGCAGGATATATTAGATATAAAGTTGCCTGAAAAGGCTGAAGCGCTTGCCGAACGTAGTAGGCGCGGATAAATGAGGATTAAAAATGAGTATTGGAATGGTTGGCCGCAAATGTGGCATGACTAGAATTTTTCTAGAAAACGGTAATTCGGTTCCTGTTACCGTGCTTCATCTATTGCCAAACAAAATTACACAAGTTAAGTCTGCTGACTCAGATGGTTATGCTGCTATTCAAGTTACTTATGCTTCTAAAAAGCAATCAAAAGTATCGAAAACTCAATTAGGACACTTCAAAAAAGCAGGCGTAGAGCCCGGCGTCGGTCTTCATGAATTTAGGTTAGATGCTGATGCCGAGTACAAAGTGGGTGATCATATTTCCGTTGATACTTTCGAAGGTGTCAAAAGCGTTGATGTTTCTGGCGTATCTAAAGGTAAAGGTTTTGCTGGAACCGTTAAGCGCCATAATTTTACTATGCAAGACGCGACGCATGGTAATTCTATTAGTCACCGTGCCCCAGGTTCTATTGGTCAAAATCAGACACCTGGTAGAGTCTTTAAGGGTAAGAAGATGTCAGGTCATATGGGTAATGTTAAAAGAACTGCACCAAACCTTGAGGTCATTAAAATTGATTCT
>Ga0209089_10003434_pt1 | contig 13511 bp, 8 predicted proteins | sample ArcticOcean_MG_C_FD_187431 | JGI IMG/M metagenome (GOLD analysis project Ga0209089, IMG submission 187431) | Marine microbial communities from western Arctic Ocean - ArcticOcean_MG_CB2_150 (SPAdes) (version 2) | ecosystem: Environmental > Aquatic > Marine > Oceanic | place: Arctic Ocean: Canada...
TCTCCTGTGCACCCCGCCAGTGAGCCGCTGACGAGGACGAGTGCCAGTAATGCTGCCTTGTGGTCCATGGCCGACGAGTGGAGTGCTCCGGAATAAACCCAGTGCCGGATTCTGAGTATGTCCGAATCCACGAGGGTCAAAACCGAATCAGAGGGTAGTCACTGCGCATACCGTTTGCGCTATCTGCTAGAGCCACTGAACCCATTGTACAGATATTGGGCAAACAAAGGGTTGCTCTGCTCCTTCAACTGTTTTCATCCTCGTTTTTTTCTGCTGCAGATTGAGCTCTGGCCTTGAAATCTTGATTTGTATCGGTCTTATCAGCGTGAGCTTGTATTCGTGATGCACTCTTCGCATCCATTCTCTGACTCCATCGTCCCGAACTGCCGGATGATTGTCTTGAAGAATCGTGAGCCGGATTGTTCGGGTTCATCTGGTTGGAGCGATTATCATTTCCACTTTTGTGGGCTCTGTTGTTAGGATTCATGCTATTGGACCGTTGAGAATGCCTCCGTGAATTTCCTTTGCCACGCGATACCCCTCCTTTGCCCGAACCTTTTGACATATCATTCCCTCATTCAATCTTGGTTGCTCTCTACTTTGAATCTTCCCACACGTTTTTCCGACATAAGGATATAACCGCTTCTTCAATTTGTTCTCCCTTCAGTTCGGATTTTATTCCCTTGGATTCCTTCGACTTCGCAATACAGTATGTTCCGAACCTACCACCAAGTGCTAATTTATTCACGATTGTGAGTTCATCCAAATTTGCTTTTCCTTCGACTTCTTGTTCCCATGCAACCCTTAGATACTCATTTGATTCGATTCTTTCAATCATCGAGTCTAACGCACCAATCAGTGACATTTGCTCACTAGGGTGGTGTGTATTCAGAGAAACCTCTTCACCGAGAAGGGACCACCAGCGCGTCAAATCACCAGGTATTTTAGCTTCAGTCGGAATCCATAATTCCATACTTCCTCTTGTTTGAAGGGCTAATCTGGGGTGATCAATCATAATCCCCAATTCTCCAGCATCTCCTCGTTCAGACTCTGTGTCTCCAAAGGATAGTGTATTATCTGAAGTAATCATCAAGCGGGTATCATCGACTATGAACATCTTAGCATGTGTTTCCATAGGCTCATCTGACTCAATAGGACAAAGAGGAAACACACGATTGCCCGAATCCGTCGGTTTTCCACGAATCTTAGTAAATTTCCCAACACTAGGATTTTTCTTGCCCGTCACTATTTTTTCTATGAATTTAACTTCATCGTCTGGCTTGAGCCGATGTTTATTGACTAATTTATGTGGGACATATACATCCTTTCCTTTAGTCTTAATAAATCCAAACCCATTATCGTGAATAAGGCGAATTTTACCCTTTTTTCCATCCACCTCACCCCCATTACTAGAATTCCTTAACTGTTTGAGTTGCTTTTTTGCTTCTTGCCTTCCCCTCTTATCTACTTCATCGAAGGGCTTCGAATTAGGGGCATGACGACCCCACCAAATGTGAACTGATGATCTGGATTTCGATGCACGTTGGCCGATTCTCCGGATGGTTGCTTTATCCAAGCCGTTGCTTCTCAAGCCATCACTCGCCATCACGATTCGCGTGTCAAATCGTTCTATACAATCAGCCATGAAAGGCCGATGTTCTAGAGTACGAATCAATGACCATGCTGGTCTTTCAGCAATATCCCTCAACATTCGTTCCAATTTGGTGTAAGCATACCATTCCTCACCTTCCTTGATATCCTTTTTTATCTCGGCAATTTGCTTTTCAACAACGCCCATTAGATCAACGTTGGGGTGTTTGATTTTTCCTAAATCAGAATACATCTTGTCAATGTCCTTTACCAATTGGTTTGGTACCCACTCCTCTTCATTAGAAACTTCAAGCATTGATTTCGCGCATTGAATATCCTTGATTAACAAACCAGATTCGAGGATTCCCGACTCCAATGACCCACTGAACAGATTGCAAGAACAGATGAATGCCATTCCAGTGTCAGAGATGACCAATTTTGTATGACTCGACTTGGGAGAAATCCCGCCTTTCAGTTTGAATCGCTTATCTTTGGCGAGTGTGGAGATGTATTGCTCAGTATTTTGGATGTCTTCAGGCGAACGACCACGATCCGGCTCACCGAATGAAAGGAGAATATCTGGTGTCATCTCTTCAGAAGCCTCTGCCAGTAGTTCGGCCACATCATCTGAGAACCGTGGATTGCTGAACGATGTCACAATGAATACCTGTTTCTTGGATGAGCGAATGACTTCCTGCGCAGCATCCCACATGTCTTGGCGAAATCCAACAACCTGTTTGACCCAATCAAGACGTGGGCGTTTATCTTGTTTTATCTGGTCAAGAATTGAATCAAGGATATCCAATGCCTTCTCTTGATTCGGTTCCTTTTTGAATTCATATAGTGCCTGAATTTCTGGAGAATACGGCCATTCGTGTACATCTTCTGTCACTTCCCCCTCATCCATTTCAAATCCTGGTTCTTTATCGATATGATCGCCTATCAATTGCTTGAAGGGACCATCTTCATACACCCAAAATTTCCGCCCTACTCGATCCTCTTTCTGAGAAACCTTTGTTCTCAAGAAGATTATCTCACTTATTGATTTCAAACTTTCAAGACGCACATGCCCCAGAATCTTTTTTCTATCTATTTTCGATTCACCAGCCAACCATCCTAAGAACGGTGCGGCCAAATCCTTGACTTCACCTTCCGATTTATTCACATCTAACCTTTGAATTGGCTCTAATTGATGTATGGAGCCCGTGATATCATCATCAAGACTGAGGATTTTTACCCCCATGGTCCAGTATTTTCCTTTCCACAAATCCCTCATCACAGGTGTGGAGAATTCACTAATCTTGGAAATTGATGAAGATGATCGGGATAGTGCATCCAATCGATGTACAGATTGCGAGTTTGATTCAATCTTCTTGATTGATTTCATGACATCCATGAGTGGTTTTAGAGGATCATCTTTCTCTACTCTGAAGACAGTATGTAGAATCTCTATTGGTATCTCAAGAATAATACTGGATTCACTCATTTTTTCACACTCCTTAGATTATTTTTCCTTGATTGCGAACTGATTCAAGGAATTCCGAGAGTTGCCCCTCATTCTCCGCCCAATCGGTATTCTCAATATGATCTATGGATGAAATCACAACAAGGCCTTCTCGGGCGCGCGATAGAGCCACGTTGATTCGACGGGGGTCACGGAAGAACCCCCATCTTCGGGATGATCCTGTGCGCTTGTTGCTGCGTACAAGACTGAGGAGAATGAAATCAGCTTCCTTTCCTTGGAAACCGTCCACTGTTCTGACATTGTCACGATATTTCTCCGGTAGATTACCACGTATTTCTGCAACTTGCCCCTTGTATGGAGTGATGGCTATGGCGTCACATCCTCTGTTGAGAAGTTCCTCAAGACGCTTGGCGGCAAACTTGGCTTCGATTTTGTTGCAATACGATTTGGCGCGATTACTCTCTGTACCGTTTGGAATATCCGCCATGAGAAGTCTCTCAGCATGTTCTCCAAAGATACCTGGTAGTTGATCATCCTCAACACTGTTTACCTTCTGTATGGAGAATGGCTTTCCATAGAATATCTCACCAACCGAATCGGATAGTGATTGGAACATCCGCCATTGGTTGGAGAGTACATCTCCATTGGTAATTCCGTGAATTAAATGGAAGGGTTGAAGCCATGCTTCAATCTCACTGGAAATATCTGTTGGATTGAATTCTTCACGCTCCGCATATCGTGTTGACAACTCTACTAATTCACGTTCGATACTATCTCTGAATTTTCTGTCATCCCAATTTTTCAACCCATCATTGATGCAATCTCCAATCGCTTTCTGTATTTCACGCAATTCAAATGGGGGGAGTTGAAGATGATCACCAATTATCAGAGTGTTCATCGATATAGACACGGGGCCAATCAACTCAGAAGGGTAAGATTTCCCAGCCTCTTCTATGATGGTGAAATCGAATGACTCCCCTGAATGTTGCAAATTCTCCATGGTACGGTCCAAGGTAGTGGTGCAAACTACAGAAGATGTTCGAATGGCCAAATCCTCAACCCATGTAGCCAACTTACCGATTTCTCGGATATTCTTCTTGGGAATCTCGATGTCCTTGAGTATTCTATTGGTGATGGCTTCGGGCAAAACATCTGAGTTGATGTCGCGTTCTACGTCAGATTCACTATGATTAATTCGAACGACGTCAAAAGAATCGTCCAATACTTCTCGTATACTGTTCGATAGATGATCAAGAGCCAGATGTTCCTTTGAACTTACCAAAATCCTTGCACAGGGGTTTTCCCTGAGAATGTCTTTGATAATCTGACAGGCAGTCCACGTTTTACCAGTCCCAGGTGGTCCCTGAAGAGCCATGATGTTTCGTTTTTGAGACAATCTCCATTCATCCGAATTTTTCTTATTCACCGGTAACCGGAGAAGGTTCCGTATCGATTCTTTTCGCACGCCCAATCTGATTAGTTTCTTCTTCCTCATCATCAATGCTCTCTGCGGCACACTCGCCAGTTTCAGATATCCTGAACCTGATAATTTAGCGTTCTTCTGTGACGATTTAATCGTTAGAAGAAACGGATCATTCTCGTGAATTTTTTCCAACTTCCAAATATCACCATCATTCCAATCAAATACGCGTTCGGATGAATTTAGAGCAACATCCATTTCTCTGTTACGCACCGCTACTTCCCACAAATCATGTGCATTGGCATTTCCATCACGGCGTTCGATTCTAATGGTGGCAATTCTCTTCTTGATATCGTGATTCTCTAATTCATATTTGTAGCAGGAATTTTCAGCATGACGAAATTCAGCTGCAAGTGTACCGACTATATTACGAATAGGATCATCATATCTACCCGCATTCCATATTTTTGTCTCCTCTTGCCAACAAAGCGCTCTTTCAATCCATGGATTCACGAGATTCGCATCGGGATATGGCGAAATTTGAATTGGGATTTCGACACCATGTGCCTCGGGATCGGGCCTCTTTGATGGCATCCAGAAACCATGGGAATTGGCTGTGACTCGAAATCTCTCACGATTATATTCGAGCCACATAGGATGCGGTTTCTCATCAAGATTGATTATCAATTTTCCAGATCCTTGTGCCTCATTGTCTTTGCGAAAGGTCAAGTCTTCTATTCGAGATAGAATAGCCTCAATTGATTTGCACCCAGAGAATGATTTGGCTTGATTCGGCAGACAAATCTTTGCTGCGATCTTTGCAAGAGACAAGACATTGGTCGCCTCGATTGTATCATCTCGAATGTCACTTAAATCGGGAATCAGCAGAAAACGGATGCCTGTGTATTTTTCTCGTTCAAAACTGAACTTGGATGGCGAGAATGAAATTCCAAAGCGACCAGACAATCCGATCTTTTCCAATCTCAATAAATCAATCAGGAATGTTGCGAGTTCAGTGGGTTTGGATAGCCCTGGACCTAAATTTCCCAACTTTTTAATATCCACATGATGATAACTTTGGTCTAAGACAATGGTATATTCCTCATCAGATGGAAAGTGGTCAACAACTCTAGCGATTGGATATCCTTCGTTCCAGAGACCCCAACACATTCTCGCTCTTATCGCGCACATGTGGTGTAGCGTGGGCAAACTGGTGCCGCGCGGAATGACCCTTTTCTCTGATCCGAACAGTGTTACTTCAATTGACATAATAATCTAGTATTTCCGAGATTACTCAAACATTAGGTAGTGTTTTCAAACTTCAATAAAGGAGAGAGGTGTTTCCCTTCTGGATTTCAGTAATGCTTCGCCCTTCTTAAATAATTCAATCCGCCAGAGCAGTGATTATCCCACTGCTTAATGTGGTTTGACTCAGAGGCTACCCTCTGTGCCTACCCATTTTAGGGCTACGAACGAACCACTGTTCTTATCGAAAGCGAACCAGTGGGTTTAGACTCACGAGGATTCGAACATACTCAGAATCCGGCACGGGGTTTATGCCGCAGTGCTCCACTCAACGGACATGGACCACAAGGCAGCACTACTAGCACTCGTCCTCGTCAGCAGCACACTGGCGGGGTGCACTGGAGACCCTGATGGAGGAGGCAACGACGAGTTTGATGCCGAGACCCTGCAGGGGATGATCGAGTCCGGCCTCCAGGACTTCATGAACAACACCACCGTCGAGATCACGAACAACTACTACACGAATGAGACGTCATACAATACGAACAATGTCAATGGGAGCGGAGGCGCCTCCTCTTCAAGCCTGCACGCCATCAGTGGCACCGATCCCGGCGAGTCCTCGTTCTTGATCTCCTACTCCGAGTTTGAAAATGCCCTAGCCTTGCTGGTACGCGAAGACGTGTTCCCGGCTGCCGCTGCTGGCTACTCCGCTCTGGGCTTGAACGGCGCAAATATCTGTGTTGGAATCGGTACCCTCTGGGAGGCTGGACTTGTGGGCTACTTCTCAGCGCATAGTATCTCATTCACCTCAGTCCCTGTCGCTGACAGCGCTGAGGCTACTGCGAAGTTTATCGACGGGTCTTGCGATGCTATGACTGGCGTGTTGGGTGACCTCGAGGAAAAGCGGAGTCAGTTAATGGCGGATGACTCGATGGGCGGGGTCAGTATTTGGGTAACGAACCCGGTGGCGACTGCCGTTGAGGGCACCTGGGACTACGTCGGCGCGGCTGGCTGGAGCGTTCTCAACCTGACCATCGAACAGGACTACGGAGCCTCCTCCTACCTGCTTGCCGCGCACGGTGAGATCACTCTGACTGGCATCTGCATAGCCAACTGCACGGGCCAATCCGCTGTAATCTACCACACCTACGTGTTCTCCACTGAAAGCTTCTCACTCTCACCCAACTACACGACATCAAGCGGCGGCATAGACTACGAAACCGCGTGCGAAGGCATGACGAACCTCGATTCGTGGCCGGGTTATTTCGGTCCGCCGGGATTGGAGTGTGAGCTCGACATTACCATGTACGCATCACTGAATTCGGTCTACTGGTGGGAATACGAGTTCTCGAGCTTCAACGACTACGAGTTCACCTGGAGCGACTGGTCGTACTACGTGCTGTGGCAGTCGACGCCTGTCACCATGCACGAGTGATAATGGTACCAGTCGGTACCATTTGATTCGGTTTGGACGCTCGTGCGTCCACCATTTAGAGTCCATACCCCTCGCTGTGAGGGGCTCTAGCAAGGATTTGTCCCGAGTTATGAACCCCAGAGGAAAGCATCCTCACGGCTGATCGAAACTTCTGACTGGCGTGGAATTGGGGGGGGCATTACCTAATGGCCCCTTTCCTTTCGATACCCATTCCTTGGGCTGACCCTTCTTCTCCTTCTTCCATCTCCGGTAGCAGGGCTTGCACAGGGACACCTTGCGTACCTTACGAGATACACCCGAAGCTCCCCATACCTCCACTGCCCTGTCATAAGCCATCTTGCGCCCCCCGATCTTCTTGTCGGCCCAGTTGCCGCATTCGATGATGTCGCATCTAATCTGGCCCTCGTACTCTTCGGAATCTCCGTCCTCCGAGGTGCCTTTGCCTGTGTTTCCGCGTCGCTTACGAACCCTCGACTTGAATCCCATGATGGTTCCACCTCGGGAGCTAGACATTAAGAGAATGGTGGGAGCCCCAGCGTCCACCACCCTTTCGTGGATCTAAACCCCTGAACTTCCGGACTCACGAGGGTTCGAACACTCGGTACCCTATACAATGCGGGTGTTACAGAGTGAGACCCATTCAATCGGAATTCCGGGTGATCAAGAAATTTAGTGCTTCTGCGAGTTCTTCTGCTTCGATTTTTGTTTTGGATTGAATATCAAACCATGGATTTTCATCATCTTCGTAATCATCTTCCTTCATTACATCAGTAAGAGCCAAAAAAATCCTAGTAACTGATATTTTTTCATAAGTTGTAATCGTTGTTGGTATGTCAGGTGTCGTAGAAAGCGGATTATTATGATCTTGCCGAGTATGCTCGATAGTTGCAGGGCAGTACTTTATCGCAGTGATATTCGAGATTGGATTTTGCACTTCGGCACTCGCAAAATTCATCCTATCAAATCGAACCTCGAGGTGGTTCTCATGAATTAGCAATGCTTGCTTCCCCCTAAGGGCACCAAGACCTATCAGAAGAAGTACAACTCCAAAGAAGCCAGCCATGTACTGAGCTTGGCCTAAGTTTTGTGTGACGTCGGTTGCAATACACACAACACCCGATAACAAACAAGCAAAGGCGCGCAAAAGTGGATACTTTCCATTGAGTACAATCTTTACACAATCTTCATCCCAAATTAATCGTGAATTATAATTATCTGACTTTTCATATTTTTTGAACCTCTCTTCGATGTTATCTATCGAATTTTCAGGTAGTGAGAAATCGGATTTGAAATCAACCATAATTGAGGGTCTATACAGGCGTGTATAACACTTGACCCGGATGGTGGCTCGAATCCTTGTGAGTCCGGAAGCTCAGGGGTTTAGATCCACGAGGGTCCAAACCGAATCAGAGGGAAGTCTCAACGAAGACCCACTGCACTAGAACTGCTACCGTTTGCTCACAGTGCTAATCCACTGTTTCATTATCTACTTCAGTTGCTATTGGGAATATTTTTTGTCCCTTAATTTCATGAACTCGTAGGAGCCCTCTTTTCTTATTTCTTTGAATATAATTTGCAAATCCCTTGACATTCAATTCAAATGAAATTTCTTGGGGAGATGAAATATTCTCCTTGATTTTCGCGAATATTTCTTTCAATGTTACACCTTCTTTGGGGACTGGAAGATGTTGCTCTATCAATTGAAGGATTTCATCATCCGTATATGGTTTCAACAACACAAGATTGTATTTACCTGGTGCGATATGTGCATGATGGAATCCAAAATCTGAGATTTCAGACAAATCTACTTCGATATGTTTCCGTTTACGAATTAAATTAATTCCATCGATCAAATAACCACTGCCAATTGAGGGAGCCTCAACCCTTGATTCATACGGTTTTGGGCACCTTTTTCCGCGCTTTTTTTCTGGTTCTTTCCAGCGATTTTTGCGATTACAAATTACTGCTGATTTTTCAGAAATATTGGATAATACCTGTTTAATTTTTTCAAATTGTTTTACGGATGAAACCATAATCCCATCAGGTAATTGCACTAATTTTGTGCCCTTTCTCTTGAAAAGCTCTGAACTTGTGGGTGAAATTACCAATTCCAATGGGAATGAATCAAACAAAGTGTCATGCCATTCACTAAGATGCTGGCTCGCTTCTTTACTCAATCGAACCCCAACTTCAATCCCCGTATTCAACCCATGATTTCCATCAAGGTTCGCAGTGAAAAGCAATCCTGACGTCTCGTCAGCAATGACATGTTTTGCGTGAAGATCTGGGTGTCCTCTCATAGACACACCCTTGCAGGACATTAGACGAAGGAATCCAACAGCCTCATGCTCTCTAGGTGGCCGACCAATCGCTATGTCTGTGGCATGATAGAGAATGGTGATTTCTACACCTTTTTGCGATGCATTGACCAACTCATCAACTACTTGTTTCCCAATCCCTGATTCAGCATTGGAAAGTGCGTAAGTCGATATCCGCAGTGTATTCTTTGCAGATTTAATTATGTCAATTATTGCCTTGACAAGGCTCATTCTACGATTGTCCAAGGTCCAGATTGCATTGGCGTTAGCGCTAGGGGAATCTGGCGTATCCTCTTGAGACCATGGATTTCCAAGTCGAGGGTCATTCTTGCTTGGTCTAATATGTTGATTTGCTTCATGGAGCCAAAGAAATGAGAAAAATGAATGGAAAGAGTTCACAGTATCTGAATCGCTAACTCGTATTCCAGTCTCAATGTTCTTCTCAAGTGATGTGTCGCGGATGTTGGCTGATGTAACCAATAATTCATCATCGACAATGAGGAACTTAGCATGTGCCTCGGGATGCAAACGTATGTACACGCCATTTCCGGCAAGCTCCTGTAATCTTGATAGATTGTTCATCGATTCTTCATCATCGGAATATCGACTGTGAATACTGGTTTCGAGAGTGGTCAGAACATGAACGCGTCCATTCAATCGGTTGGCTGCTGATGCAAGGCTTTTTTCTATCGCCGGATATTGCAACATCCAGTTGAATAGGAATACACAACTCTTCGCAGATGAAATCATGTCAACCATGGTCTGTAGAATCGCGGGATTTTTGGGGTGCGTACACATCAATGTCTCAGCATTACCTTGCCATTCAAGGGATGCAAAATCTGCCTTCTTTCCCTCGATTGGAAGCCAGGTCACCAAGTCGGGGATCGGAGCATCTGGGACTTCGATTTCGATTGACTCAGTAGGCATGAATGAACACCTCCGCTTCGTCAATTCGATACTGTAATTCCCATTCTCCCGTCTTTCTGTATCGCTCCAATGTGGTATCAAGAGATAGATCCGCTAATGATGTCTTGAGAGTTTCAATCCATTTCTTTGGGAGATTCTCGGAATCCATCCACAACTCTTCAATTGAATTCTTGAGGAGTGCCACTTCTGAAGCAACTCCTGTACGCCCGAGTGCGCCATCTGGTAGTTTGCGCATTGCGTCATCTACTGCATCATCAATCCAAGAGGTGATTTTCTTCTGGGTAGGTATCGGCCTAAGGAGTGCTTCAACTTCGACGTTGTCTCCCATTGAAAATGGTATATGATGCGGTTTTGGTCTTGATTTACTCGGCAGGTCGCGATGTTCATGATCAGATACTTCGATTGACAACACACTCTTGTGGACTCTTGGCTTCGACGATTGATTGCGGAATTCGATTTTCCCCAATGCACCGGTTAACGATTCATTAGATTCGAATTCAGCGGTTCCAATTGAACTGATGAACGTAGTTGAACCAACATTGACTTCTACCATATTGACTGAAGGTGTGCCCACTAGTCTTCTCAAGAACCAAATTCCAGGTACTTTTGCTGATTGATATTTTTTGATTTTAGTGGCAGCCCATGATTTAATTTCTATACCGAAATCATCCTTTCTAGCAGTTTTCTCCAAGGAAAAACCTTCAATCGAATCATCGACTTTATGGGTATTTCTCTGCTCCGCAGTGAACCAATTGGCGACTTCTTTGTTAGAAGGTGCTCTGGTTTTTTTCCAATTGATTTTATTCCATTTCTCGCCACTAAATAAGGTATTTATTGGCAAGAATTCCCCCGTTTCTTCAACCATGTACAGGATTATGTTCCTCGACACAATGGGGCGAATTTCACCCTCTTTGGAAGCAAGGAGGCCAGCCTCTGTCAATTCAAACATCTGATCGAATATCGGATCCTTTCGATGTCGTTTAGCCTCCTCTGAATCCTCTTCAAAGAGGAACCTGCCTTTCCGATTGAGTAAGCGTGATTTGCGCTTTAATGACTCTTGAATCAAATCACGGTAGAGCAACATCTCGAGTAGCTTTCTTGCCAGATTGATTGGCAATCCAAAGACGCGTTGTACATCCTTGGCAGAAAGGGCCTCGAGTTCTTCGGCCAATCTCGTCGCATGCACGAGCAAGGGGTCTTCTTTGACACCAGCCTCACGACACCTCAGATTTAAGAATTCAATCTTGATGATGGTGGCTGGTGACGTATGAACAGCCCAAACTCCTCCCCTGATTAGGCGATTTGAGAGTACAGGGCGCATCACGCGCGGATCTTTACTCATCTACGACCACCCCTTTTGCTGCCCTTCCTAGGTTTTCGAACCAAATTTATCCCTTTCCAATCATTCCTGAGATCTTTTGGAGATATCTGGAGAGAACGCCCATTCTTCTGAACGTGATTGATTAATTGAGATACGAAGTTCTGAGTGGCTAGATTTTCTGTTATGCTAATCCCCTGATCTTGATCAGCATTTCTTGCATCATATTTCGCACCCATCTCCTCAAGTTGTCGAGCATTTCCAACTAGGATCAAACGATGGCGGGCGCGCGACGTTGCTACATTGATTCGGTTCAGTACTGTCATGAATCCTAGGCTTCCACGTTTGTTAGCACGAGTCATGGGTAGTAAGACAACGTCGGCTTCTCTTCCTTGGAATCTATCAACGACACTGACTTCGATTCGGACTGTCTCGGTCTTCTTGTCGAGGAAATGCCAACCTTTTGATTCTACGACATCACTGACCCGTAGGGCTTTCTGAATAGCAGCTGCTTGTGCCTTGTAGAATGAAATAACTGCAATTTCCCAGTACCGATCATCTGGATGTGGGATTGAGGCGAGATCCTTCGCAATATCATCAATCGCTTCGACAATCACCTTTGCCTCTGCAACGTTGACGTATTGTCCACCCTTCCCTCGATCTAATTGCTCCATCGCTTCCTTGCCAAACAATGAGGTGTCAAGGAGGACGAGACTGTCATCCTTTTTCAGAGGGGTGCCAAGAAGACGTGTGGGGAATCCTCGATTAACCATTTGAGAGCTGCTGTGATATTCATCCCCATAGACAACTTTACTGTTGAATTCTGCAATCTTCGGATGCATTCTGTGTTGAACATTGAGGCTGACAATTCGATCATTTCTCTTGTTCTTTGAGAGACGCTCAGCAAGTAGTTCGAATCCACTATTGTATTCAAAATCAGCCACCATTACCAAATTTCCCCAGAGACTATCAAGGCTGTCAGAATATTTCTGTTCATAGCACCACGGTTTAATCGCACCGGATGTATGGGGGGCGGGTTTTCTTGGACCCCAACCCTCTGGAAGTGGAACATCTGTTCTTTCTTCCCGGTCCCACATCGAATTGACCCACTTTCCTTTCACTCGAATCTTGGCAACCTTCGGTCTGTTACGAGGAGGACGACGCCACGATTTGGGGCGCTTCCTAGGCTCTTCGGGATATGCTTGTTTCTTCGGTTTTTTGGGCTCTTGGTAACTGCCCGGTTTCGACAAAACTTCAGGCTCCTTTGGTGGTTTAAATTTGCTCACCTTGAATGCTGTTGGCTTCTTTGGTTTTGGACCCCGAGTTTTCTTTTCAGCTGAATCCCATTCATCTATCAGTGATTCATAATTAGATATCTGTTTTGCATATTCCTCTTCTATGGCAGTTTCTTTGGTTTGGAAATCTTGTTGGGCTATTGAAAGAATTGTTGGATAGGCTTTGATTTCTGCTTGCCGCTCTTTGTAGGCTATCACTGCACCCTCATGCGTTTGTTTTGTTGAGTTGCATTTTCGCTCCCAATCGCCTACTGCTCGAATAAAATCATCATCAATCTTCTTCTTTGCATTCTCCCACTTTCTGACTTGAGAATGAAAACTGATTTCTGACCATTTGTCCTCAAGATCCGCTCTGAGATTCAAGATCGACCTGAAGATTCTCCATTGGTGATTACGTCGCAAATTGTCATTATTCGACATTCGATGCTCAAACCATTGCTCAAGAGAGATGCGGACACTTATAGAGCACTCTTCAAACATCTTCTGAACTTCTGGGCG
>Ga0209089_10003441_pt1 | contig 13486 bp, 14 predicted proteins | sample ArcticOcean_MG_C_FD_187431 | JGI IMG/M metagenome (GOLD analysis project Ga0209089, IMG submission 187431) | Marine microbial communities from western Arctic Ocean - ArcticOcean_MG_CB2_150 (SPAdes) (version 2) | ecosystem: Environmental > Aquatic > Marine > Oceanic | place: Arctic Ocean: Canada...
ACTGTAGGTGGTGTAATTTTAGATATGATGCATAAAAAGAATGTTAAATTCTTTTTTCAGAATGCTAAAAAAGCAAAATTAGCTGCAACTACTTCTGTAAGTACAGGTAAAAAAGTATCGATAGTTGTAAAAACCTTAGTTCATGATGTTGCTACTTCAGCAGAATTTTGTGGAGTAACAAGAAGAATTACTCATCTTTTAGGAATGTATGGAACAATCCTTTTTTGGATTTCGTCAGCAGTTATGATTTTTAATACAACGTCTACATCAACAATCTATCCTATGATATGGCATATAGGGGCAATAATGACATGTGTTGGTGGATATTGGTTCTGGTTCATACAAAGAGTAGATGTTAGAGCTGAGGGCAATAGTTGGAGCAGAATTGTTTTTGCTGACTTATTCGTACTCTCGTTGGTAATAACATCAACATTTGGACTATTATGGTCATATTTCCAATCAGCTGACTCAACAGGTTTAGCGACATTATTTTTTGTTATGTTTGTAATATCTAATGTAGTTTTATTTGGTGGAGTGTATTGGTCTAAATTTGCTCACATGTTCTATAAACCTGGTGCAGCTATACAAAAACATCTAGCAGAGGCAGACGGTTCAAGAGATGATTTGCCAGAACCTGTAGATTTACCAGAAAAATACGGTTTAGGTATAAAACGTTCTGAACCGCAGAACTACTAATTGAATTTTAATGATTAAAACTAAGGAAGAAATTAAGGAGAAATAAATTATGTCAACTTTTGTTTATATGACTCGCTGTGATGGATGTGGACACTGTGTAGATATTTGTCCATCAGATATTATGCACATTGATAAACTCATTAGACGTGCGGTAAACATTGAACCTAACTTTTGTTGGGAATGCTATTCTTGTGTTAAAGCTTGCCCACAAAATGCAATAGATGTTCGTGGATATGCTGATTTTGCACCTATGGGACATAAAGTCAGAGTACTTCGTGAAGAAGAAAAAGGAGTAATTTCTTGGAAGATTAAATTCCGAAATGGTCATATGAAAAGCTTTGTCTCTCCTATCACAACTAAACCATGGGGAAAATATATTCATAAACTAGCAGAAAAAGATGTGCCTAATAAAGAAGCGCATGCTAATAATTTATTATTTGGCGAACCAACATACTTGAAAACAGGTAAAGTTCCAGTATCTAGTACTGGTGTGCCGCAAATGGAAAAAGTTGGAAAATTAAAACAGGGAGTGTACTACTAATGGCTAAACATAAAACACATTATGAAGATTGCGATATTCTAATTGTCGGCGGTGGTATGGCTGGAACAGGCGCTACATTTGAATCAAGATATTGGGGCCGTGATATGAAAATTATCTGTGCTGAAAAAGCAAATATCGATAGAAGCGGAGCTGTGGCTCAAGGTCTTTATGCAATTAATTGTTATATGGGTATGCAATGGGATGAGAATCAACCAGAAGACCATGTGCGCTACGCTCGTAATGATTTAATGGGTATGGTTCGTGAAGATTTGGCATATGACATGGCTCGTCACGTAGACTCGTGCGTACACATGTTTGAAGAGTGGGGTTTGCCACTAATGCGTAATGAAAAAACAGGACAATATCAGAGAGAAGGTAAATGGCAGATTATGATTCATGGTGAGAGTTATAAACCTATAGTAGCTGAAGCTGCTAAAAAATCTGCAGATAAAATATATAACAGAGTTATGATAACTCATCTTTTAATGGATGAAACTAATGAAAATAGAGTCGGTGGAGCTACTGGCTTTAATATGCGTACAGGAGATCATTATGTCTTTCGTGCTAAAGCAGTAATATGCGCTGCTGGCGGAGCATCGCACATTTTTAAACCACGTTCAGTGGGGGAAGGAATGGGACGTACTTGGTATGCTCCATGGAGTAATGGCTCAGCTTATGCTTTACCAATTGCAGTTGGAGCAAAAATGACGCAAATGGAAAATCGTATTGTATTAACTAGATTTAAAGACGGGTACGGGCCTGTTGGCGCATATTTTTTACATCTTAAAACATATACACAAAATGCAAATGGTGATAACTATGAAAAAACATGGTATGACCAAACAAAAGAAATGGTGGGAGAGTATATTGACCATATACCAACACCAACATGTTTGCGTAATCATGCGTTTATAGAAGAAACAAAGGCTGGTAGAGGCCCTATTTATATGGTCACTACGGAAGCTTTCCAAGACCCTCATTTAGAAACTATTGGGTGGGAAAACTTTTTAGGAATGACAGTTGGCCAAGCAGTTGTCTGGGCATCTCAAGACATAGACCCTAAATACCAGAATCCAGAATTAACTACATCAGAACCATATGTAATGGGCTCTCATGCAACATGTTCAGGTGCCTGGGTTAGTGGGCCAGAAGATGTGTCTGGTGGCATACCAGAATACTTCTGGGGTTATAATAGAATGATGACTATTGATGGTCTATTTGCAGCAGGAGATGCTGCAGGTGGCACTGCTCATGCATTTTCCTCTGGTTCATTTACAGAAGGTAGATTATGCGCAAAAGCTGCGGTTCAATATATTAATGATGGAAAAGCTGACGGTATAAGTGTAACAGAGAATCAGTGTGAAAAATTTAAAGAGATAATTTATAAACCTCTTGATAATTACACAATCGGGCGTAATGAAATTACAGCTGGCACAGTTTCACCAAGTTATATATTACCTATCCAAGGTCTACAAAGACTTCAAAAAATTATGGATGAATATGTTGGTGGTATTGGCACTAACTATATGACAAACGGCCATGGATTAAAACGCGGTCTGGAACTATTAGAAATACTCCAAGAAGACCTCGAAAATATTGGAGCTGAAGATTATCATCAGTTAATGCGCGCATGGGAATTAAGACATCGTGCCCTTGTTTCGCAATGTGTAACAGAACATACTTTATTTCGTGAAGAAACACGTTGGCCAGGCTACTATTACAGAGGCGATCATATGAAGCTAGATGATGAGAATTGGCATTGCCTAACTCTATCACGTCGTGATCCTAAAACTGGTAAGTTCACTATGGAAAAAGCACCCCTTTATCATCTCATTGACGAAAAAATTGATGATAAACAAAAAGCGTAAATAATATATTATTATTTATATAATTGAGAGTGTTAAATGAATCTGGTTGAAAAAACGGACGATGAAATATTAAAGCTTGCCAACCCTATATGGGATGGTCTTATAGAGTCTTCTAATAAAAAAGATTACGGCGCTTTTACTAAGAATTTTTCCAAAAAAATGCTTTTTGGCGCTAACGAAGTAGAAATTGGCAAGCAATGGGCTGGCAATAAACTACTGACAAGCCTATCAAAAAAAAGAGAATGCTTTGGTTGTTTAAGACGGAATGAACTTGTAACTATTCTCTATAAACAAACAAGCAATGAAGTTAAGGGAGAATTTTTGGGGCGTTTAGTGTTAGGAATTGAGGATGATAAAATTAAAGTTTTTGGTGCCACTATTTTCTAAATTTTTTTATGCAAAACAATATCAAATCAAGCAAAAAAAAGAGATTGATAAATAATAATAATTTTTCGTTTGTCTTAATATCTGATACTCATGCAAATATAAACCCAAAAATATTTAATTTAATAAGCAGTACTGATTATGTAATTCATGCGGGCGATATCATGGATTATCAAATAATAGAGAACATTAGGCTTGTTTGTAGAGATATTTATGCAGTTAATGGGAATAATGATGCATACAATGAATTGGGTGACATAGAGGAAATTTCTACTCCAATAGGGGATATTATAGTGACACATGGTGACAAGCATTACCCAGATTACCATCATTCATTACGCGAAATGTTCCCAACAGCATTGATGGTTATTTATGGACACACACATAAACATATTATTGATACTACAAAAAAACCTTATATTATTAATCCTGGTGCTGCAGGAACTACGAGAACAAATGGTGGCGCCTCATGTGTGTTGATAAAAAATAATAACGAGGGCTTGTCAATTAACCTAAGAAAATTTAATAATTAAAAGAATGTTTAAGGCTGTCAAAAGGCTAATAAAGAGTTGTTTGGATAAAGCTTGACATATTTATAAAAGCATCTATCATAAGATTACTCATAGGCAATTCAAACATCAATTACAATCTGTAATCAAGCTATATATTTAGAGGAAGTTTTAATGAGTAATGTTATCGATGTAACAGATCAAAGTTTTGAGGAAGAAATACTCAAATCTAACACCCCGGTTTTAATAGACTTTTGGGCAGAATGGTGTGGACCATGCAAAATTTTAGGACCAGTAATTGATGATGTTGCAAAAGATTTTGTTGGTAAAGTAAAATTTACTAAACTTGATATTGACAGTAATCCTGATAATACTCAAAAGTTTGGAATCAGAGGGATTCCCACAATAATGCTTTTTAAAAATGGAGAAAAAGCAGCAACAAAAGTAGGAGTACTGTCTAAATCAGAACTCACAGATTTTTTAAATGAAAACACATAAATCTTTTCGTAAAAATATTATCAAATATAAACTAAAATTAACTAACCTAATAATCATATGGATCTAACTGAACTTAAAGAAAAACCCATTCAAGACCTAGTACAAATAGCCGAAAAAATGGGCGCTGAAAATGTTGGCAGACTTAGAAAACAGGATGTAATTTTTACAATCCTTAAAAATCATTCTTCTAACGGAGAAGACATATCAGGTGCCGGTGTTTTAGAAATTTTACAAGATGGGTTTGGTTTCCTTCGTACATCTGGTAGCTCATATTTAGCAGGTCCTGATGATATATATGTATCACCCAGCCAAATAAGAAAATTTTCACTTAGAACTGGAGATACTGTCGCTGGAAAAATTAGACCACCAAAAGAAGGTGAGAGATATTTTGCACTGCTTAAGGTTGATAATGTAAATTTTGATTCTACAGAAAACTCTAAACATAAAATTCTTTTTGAAAATTTAACACCCTTACATCCAAATGAAAGATTACGATTAGAAAGAGGAAATGGAAGCAGGGAAGATATTTCAGCAAGACTAGTTGATATTGCTTCGCCAATAGGGAAAGGACAAAGAGGATTGATTATATCGCCTCCTAAAGCAGGAAAAACTATAATGTTACAAAATATTGCTCAAAGCCTTATAACTAATAATCCAGATGCTGTTTTAATTGTTTTGTTGATAGATGAGAGACCAGAAGAAGTAACAGAAATGTCAAGAATGGTAAAAGGTGAAGTGGTTGCTAGTACTTTTGATGAGCCAGCACACAGACATGTACAGGTTGCAGAAATGGTTATAGAAAAGGCTAAACGACTTGTTGAGCATAAAAAAGATGTTATTATACTTTTGGATTCAATAACAAGACTAGCAAGAGCTTACAATACAATAGCTCCATCATCTGGAAAAGTTTTAACAGGTGGCGTTGATGCAAACTCATTAACAAAACCAAAAAAATTCTTTGGCGCAGCAAGAAATATAGAAGAAGGCGGAAGTTTGACAATTTTAGCAACTGCCTTAATAGACACAGGTTCTAAAATGGATGAAGTTATATATGAAGAGTTTAAGGGGACTGGAAATATGGAAGTCCACCTAGACAGAAGAATTGCAGAAAAAAGAATATATCCTGCAATAAATATTAATCGTTCTGGAACTAGAAAAGAGGAGCTCTTAACCACACCAGATGAATTACAAAAAATATGGATTTTAAGAAAAGTACTTCATTCTATGGATGAGCTAGATGCAATGGAATTCATGTTAAGCAAACTTCAATCAACAAAAACTAATTCAGAGTTTTTTGATTCGATGAAGCGATAATTAATTACCTATATCTTCTCTGTAAAATACCAAGCTTTGATTCTGAAGGCTTAAGCTTTCATCTTCAAAAACATTGATTTTTTTAATATTTTCATAAGCCAAGTTAACAGCTTCTTCTTTGGTATCAGCAAATACATTGACCGTTAGTATTCTTCCACCAACTACTTGTATTTTATTGTTCTTTATAACTGTACCAGCATGAAATATTTTAATTTTATCAGATTGTTTTATATGACTAATATCCAGAAAGAAATCTTTAGCATATACATCAGGATACCCTTTAGCAGCAAGAACTATGGTGCAACAGTAACTTGATTCTCCTGTATCAATTTTTAAGAGGTTAAAATCTTTGACAGAATTTATTGGATCATTGACTATTAAGTCATATAGGTCAATATTTTTATTTTCAAGAGTTAGCATTAAATTTTGTGTCTCAGGATCTCCCAGTCTGCAATTATATTCCAGAACTTTGATGTCATTGTCATTATTTATCATTAATCCAATATATAAAAACCCTAGATAGTTTTTATTTGTTTTTTTATTATAGTTATTTATTGCAGCAATAGTTTTTATTAATATTTTTTCAATTTCTAAATGTAATTTAAATAGTAAATTTTTATGTTGATATCCTAGAGGGTGACTGACAGCACCCATACCACCAGTGTTTGGACCTGAATTAAATTCATCTCTAGATTTGTAATCCTTTGTCCATGGTAATCCTATTTCATAACTGGCACCTTTAAAATTACAAATATAAATTGCTGATAATTCTTGTCCTTTTAAGAAGTCTTCTATAACAATGTATTCTGAATGATTGCTACCAAGCAATTTGTCTATGGCATTTATTGCCTCATCTTCATCATTTGAAATAATTACACCTTTACCAGCCGCTAAACCATCAGCTTTTACAACAATTGGATATTTTTTATTTTTTATATAATTTTTTGCTTCAATATTATCAGAGAACATTCGAAAAGATGCCGTAGGGATATCAAATTTTTCCATAAACTCTTTTGAGAATACTTTTGACCCTTCTAATATTGCATATTCTTTAGTAGGACCAAAGATTTTTAATCCATTCTCAATAAAACTATTTACAATACCATCCACCAAAGGCCCTTCTGGTCCAACAATGGTCATAATAATATTATTATTTTTTGCAAAATTAATTAAAGAATCTTTGTCTTTGATATTAATATCTACATTGATTATATTCTCTTCGAGAAATGTTCCGCCGTTGCCTGGACAAACATATACATTATTAACCTTGTTAGATTTTGAAAGTTTCCATGCTATCGCATGTTCTCTTCCACCTTGACCAATTACAAATATATTCTGATCCATAGTTTAATGTTTGAAAACTCTAACATTGGTAAAGACCATTGATAAATTATACTTATCAGTTATAGAGATTATTTCTTCATCTTTAATAGAGCCACCTGGCTGTATGATGCTACTTACACCTATTTTTTTTGCTAAATCAATATTATCTCTAAATGGAAAAAATGCTTCAGAAGCCATCACCGATCCTTTTAATGAGATATTTTGTTTTTTTGCTTTGGATATTGCTATATTTGTAGAATCTATTCTGCTCATCTGACCAGCTCCTACACCTAAAGTTTTTTTATTTTTTACAAATACTATGGCATTTGATTTCACATATCTAGCTACTTTAAATGCAAATAAAAGATCTTCAATTTCTCTTGGAGATGGCTTTTTTTTAGTTACTATTTTTAAATCCTTTTTTGATACTGGTTTAGAATCAATTTCTTGAACTAGAAATTTACTTTGTAGTGACTTAAGCTCAAGGGTTGCAGATTTATTATTAAAATTTTTAATTATCAATAATCGCACATTTGGCTTCAGTTTAATTAGGCTAATACATTCTTTACTAACACTTGGAGCAATAATAACTTCAACAAATTGTTGATTTAAAATTTTTTTCAGTAATTTATGGTCAAGTTTTTTATTGAAAGCAATAATGCCGCCAAACGCAGAAATAGGGTCTGTTTTGTATGCCTGACTATATGCTTTTGAAATATCTTCTCTTTCTGAAACGCCACATGGGTTTGCATGTTTAACAATAACGCAGGCAGGACTTCTAAATTGTTGTACACATAATAATGCACTTTCTGAATCCACTAAATTATTATAAGATAATTCTTTACCTGACAGTTGTTTGAAATCAAAACCAGAAAGATTTGGACTTTTTATGCTATAAAGTTTAGCTTTTTGATGTGGATTTTCACCATAACGAAGTTCAGCTTCTTGCTCTAAAACAATATTAATTTTTTCAGGAATAAAGTCTTTTTTGATGAGATTATTTTTGCTTAAATAATTAGATATAATAGAGTCATATTGAGCAATCCTTAAAAAAACTTTTTGAGCTAAATTTAATCTCATTTGCAAGCTGGTGCCGCCATTTTGATTAATCTGCTGAATAACTTTTTTATAATCACTTGGGTCAACTAAAACTGTAACCCTATTATGATTTTTAGCAGCTGCCCTCAACAATGTGGGGCCACCTATATCAATATTTTCCACAGCATCAGTGAACTTGCAATTTTTATTAGCAGTTACTTTTTCAAATGGATAAAGGTTGACTATAACCATGTCAATTAATCGATAATTTGAATTTTTTATTTTTAATAAATCACTCTTATTTTTAGCTAAAATACCTGCATGAATTACTGGATGAAGCGTTTTGACTCTACCTTCTAAAATTTCTTCAAAATTAGTAAATTTAGCAATAGGGATATTTGGTATTTTATTCTTGGTAAGAAATTTTGCTGTTCCACCTGTTGAAAGTATGTCGTAGTTATTGCTGATTAGCTCTTTCGCAATTTTATCAATGTCAGTTTTATCAGAAACACTTATTAAAGCAAGTTTTCTAGATGTACTTGAATTCATTTAGTCATTTATTCCATAATCTTTGATTTTTTTTATAAGTGTTCCTCTGTTTATACCTAAAAAACTAGCCGTTCTTGTCACATTACCCCCAAGGTGTCCTAAAACTACTGAAATAAGTGATTTTTCCACCTCAGATATGAAAAGGTTGTGTAGATTACTAACTCCCTCTCCATTCATCTTGCCAATGTATGATAATGTTTCTTGTTTTATTGTTTTACTTAATGAATTATTATCAAAATTCTTTACCAAACTGTTTTTAGCCATGATTTTTTTTAAAACTCCTATGAGGTTTAGCAAAAACTTCAGTTAAGATGAATTGAAGTGCGTTTTACTATAGTACAGTTATTGTGAATAGTGATAAAGAGATAATTTACTAATTTTTCTTAATAAATTCGTTAAGAGTGTTTATGGTAAATTTGCCATTAGTAAAAAATTCGCTGGTCAGAAGTTTTTTATGTAGACTGATGTTAGTTTGTATACCTTCAATTACTGTTTCATCAAGAGCAAACAGCATTTTTTTTATTGCAGTGCCTCTATCTTCAGAATGAACAATTATTTTAGCCAGCAAGGAGTCATAATTTGGAGGTACATCATATCCAGAATATATATGCGAGTCTATTCTTATACCTGGACCACCTGGTGGATGAAAAAAGGTTATTTTTCCAGGTGATGGTAAAAAGGTTTCTGGGTTTTCAGCATTAATTCTACATTCAATTGAATGACCATTAAAAAATATATCTTTTTGTGATATTTTTAATTTCTCATTTGATGCCACTAGAATTTGTTGTGAAATTAAATCAATGCCTGTAAGTAATTCTGTTACAGGGTGCTCAACTTGAATTCGTGTATTCATTTCAATAAAACTAAACTCTCCATCTTGATATAAAAATTCAAATGTACCAGCCCCTGTATATCCAAGTTTTTTACAAGCATCAGTGCAGATTTTTCCAATCTTGCTAATAGACTCTCTTGGGATATTTACAGCGGTTGTTTCTTCAATTACTTTTTGATTCCTTCTTTGTAAAGAGCAGTCACGTTCACCCAAATGTATTGCATTTCCAAAATTATCACATAAAACCTGTATTTCTATATGTCTTGGTTTATCAAAATATTTTTCAAAGTATAAATCACCGTTACCAAATGCATTTTCAGCTTCTGATTTAGTGATATTCATTGCCTTATCTAAATCTTTAGCGGAATTAACAACCATCATTCCTCTGCCCCCACCACCATGAATAGCTTTTAACATTATAGGGAACCCTATTTCTTTTGCTTTTTTTATATTTTCTTTTATATCATCAGGTAGGATACCATCATAACCAGGTATGCATGGCACGCCAAATTTCTTCATTTCATTTTTCGCTTTAATTTTGTTACCCATCTTTTTTAAAACTTTACTTGGTGGGCCAATAAAAATAAATTTATTAGATTCTACAATTTCAGCAAATGTGGCTGATTCTGATAAAAATCCATAACCAGGATGTATTGCATCTGCATTAGTTAATTCTGCAGCACTTATTATAGAAGGTATGTTGAGGTAGCTTTTTTTAGGATCAGCTGAACCTATACATACTGATTCATCTGCCATTTTTACATGAGGCAACTGTCTATCAACAGTTGAATGTACTGCTACAGTTTTAATTCCTAATTTTTTACATGCACGTAGAATACGCAATGCTATTTCGCCTCTGTTAGCAATTAATATTTTTTGAATCATATTATTTTACTACGAATAGAGGTTGTCCAAATTCTACAGGCTCACCATCATCTACTAATATATCAATTATGGTTCCACTTGATTCAGCTGTTACTTGATTCATCATTTTCATTGCTTCTAGTATACAAACAGTGTCGCCTTTGTTTATTTTTTGTCCTTTCTCCACAAAAACTTTAGAGTCTGGCGACGCAGATCTATAAAATGTTCCAACCATTGGGGAGTCTATGGTATCTCCATCAATAACATCTTTCTGTTTAGCGTCTATAGGGGGATTAAAGCCTGTGGCTGGGGTTATTGAAGGTGTAATATTAGCAACTGGTTGTTGTACTATAGGTGTTTGCGCTTGAGATATTCTAGATAATTTAATTGAATCTTCGCCTTCTTTAATTTCTATCTCTGAGATTCCTGATTCTTCAAGAAGTTCCATTAGTTTTTTAATCTTTCTTAAATCCATACTTAACTCTCAATTAATTTAATAGCTTGCAGAAGTGCATATTGATAACCATCTGTTCCAAGACCTGCAATTACCCCAGAACTGATATCACTTAAATAAGATTTTTTTCTAAAATCTTCACGTTTAAAAATATTAGAAATATGTATTTCTATAAATGGGATTTGAGTACTTAGGAATGTATCACGTAAGGCAATACTTGTATGTGTTAGAGGGCCAGGATTAATTATTATAAATTTAATAGAATTATTTTTAGCAGACTGTATGCAATCTATAATTTCATGTTCAGCATTTGATTGAAAAAAATTAATTGTTATATTTTTTGATTTAGCAGTTTTTTCTAATGATTTCTCAATATCTGACAAAGTCTCTTTACCATATACTTCTGGTTCACGAGTACCTAAAAGATTTAAATTCGGCCCATTTATAACTAGAATATTTGACAATGTTTTACCCCTTATGCAAACTTAGTAGAAGTTAACAGATTTTAAATGAATTTACAAGAAAATATTCAAAGTTTGGAAGATAATAGTTTATTTATATGATTAAATTTTTTTATAAATAACTTCGCATCAACATAACCAATTATTCGAGAATCAGGTATTTCATTCCCATCTGGAGTGAAAAACAATAATGTCGGGGGACCAAATAATTTATATTTTTTAAGAAAATCTGAATTATCTTTATTTGTTTTTGTAATATCAAACTTAACCAGATTAATTTTATTTAATAAACTCACAACCTCCTTATTATTAAAAGTATATTGATCTAACTCTTTACATGCTACACACCAGTCAGCATATAAATCAATCATTGTAATTTTGTTAGAACCTTTCACTAAAGAAGTTAAGTCAGCTGTATTTTCAACTTTTGAAAATTTTACAGATACATCTTTATTAATAAAACTCATTACTGGCGAGAAATTACTATTGTGGTTAGCACCATATATTTGTAGAAAAAAATATACTAAAAGAATAGCAGAAAAACCTTTTGTTAAGTATTTAAATAAACTGATTTCCTTAAAGGTAATTTTAGTCAAAAAATATAATATCAGTATTGGTAAAGCAGCCCAAAGGTATGCGGCTGCCTGTATAGATATTATTCTTTCTAACAGCCATATTGCAACTACACAAAAAAGAAGACCAAAAAATTTATTAGTTATATCAAGATATGGTCCTACTTTTTTTATTATTTTTGACGCAGAAGTTCCTAAGATTAGTAGCGGCATACCCATTCCCAACCCCATAGAAAATAGAGCAAACCCTCCGATTACATAATCTTTTGATGATGCTATATATATGAGAGCGCCTATGAGAGGAGCGGTAACACATGGGCCAACTATCAAAGCAGATAAAGACCCCATTAAACCAACACCATAAAAAGAACCAGAATTAGTTTTGTTAGCAGATGTAACTAATAAGTTCTGGATAAATTTTGGCATTTGTATAGTAAGAATATTCAACATAGACATTGCCAATATAAAAAATAATAACGCAAAACTAGATATAACATACGGGTTTTGTAGATTAGCCTGTATATTGCTCCCTGATAATGCGATAAGAATACCTGCAAGCGCATATGTGAGAGACATTGAAACAACATATGTTAGTGATAATAGAAATGATTTTTTCGTTGAAATATTCTCTCCCTGTCCAACAATTAGTCCAGTTAATATCGGTATCATCGGAAAAACACAAGGAGTGAATGATAATAGAATGCCAGCTATAAAAAATAAGAAAATATTAACTAAAATAGTTTGGTTATATAGTAGATTACTAATAGAAATCTGATCTTCAGGTAAGTTAACTTTTTTGTAGTAAAATCCACTATCAGATTTTTGATTAATTTCAAATGTTTTCGTTATAGGCGGATAACAAAGCCCAGCATCAGCGCATCCTTGATATGAAATTATTAAATTAAAGTTTTTGAAATTGTTATTTAGAAAAATTTTAGCGGTGGTTGATGCATAATATACATCAACATCTCCAAAAAACTCATCTTTCTTTTTTATTCCGTCAGGCATTGTAACTTTTAAGATCTTAGCTTCTGGGTTATCTGAAGAGAATTTGAACATACCCATATATAAATAGTATCCAGGCTGTATATCCCAATTTACTTCTATATGCGAGTTGTCTACATAGTTTATAGTTGGTACAAATGCTTTATCAGGATGTAGAAATTCAGGATCTTTGTTAGTATTAATTTCTGAATTGACTAAAGGGCTTATAAATATAAACACTAAAAATACAAATATTTTTCTAAAAATTTTCATTCTTAATCCATTCTAAATAACCTTTATCTCCTTGGTTGATATTAATTGATATTATTTCAGGTAGTTCATAGTTATGCAATTTTTTAATCAATACCTCTATTTTTTTGTATGAATTTTTTTTTGATTTAATAAGTATCATCCACTCTTTTGATTTATGAAATTTCTTTTTCCAAATAAAATAACTATGTATGTTGGGAATAATATTTACACACTTGCAGAGTTTATCATCAAGTAATTTTCGGGATATCTTATCTGCTATAGATTTTTTATCAGTTGATGTTAGTGTTAGTATAATAGCTGTCATATTAATTAGATATTATGAAATT
>Ga0209089_10003450_pt1 | contig 13460 bp, 31 predicted proteins | sample ArcticOcean_MG_C_FD_187431 | JGI IMG/M metagenome (GOLD analysis project Ga0209089, IMG submission 187431) | Marine microbial communities from western Arctic Ocean - ArcticOcean_MG_CB2_150 (SPAdes) (version 2) | ecosystem: Environmental > Aquatic > Marine > Oceanic | place: Arctic Ocean: Canada...
GGGTAACATAATTATGAAAATTTCAGCAGATTTAACTAATGAAGAAGTAGAGGCTTTTAATCAATACAAAGAAAAAAATGGTTTTGAGTCAAGTTATAAAGCAATTAAAAATTGGATTAAAGAAATTAGATTTAATCAAGAAAAAATAGAAGAAGTTAAAGAAGTTGTAATTATTAAAAGTGAATATGAAAAATTATTAAATGAATTAAAGGATTAAAATTTGCGAGTTTTAAACATGGGTGCAGGCGTTCAAACAACTGCTATCTTACTTGAGTTTTGGAAACGATATGATTATGTTATTTTTGCAGATACAGGAGATGAAAAAAAATCTACTTATGAATATATAGAAAATTATCTAAAACCATTTTGTAAATCTAAAAATTTAGAATGGATTACCGTTAAAAGTCATAAAGGTACATTAATGGAACATTGTATAAAAGAGAAAATAATACCTATTAAAATGCGTAGATGGTGTACTCAAGATTTTAAAGTTAGACCTATTCAAAAAAAATTAAGAGAATTGGGTGCAACTGCTAAAAATCCAATTATAAGCGACATTGGTATTTCATTAGATGAGGCACATAGGGCTAATTTTACTAATGATAGAAAATTTCAAGTTATGGAATATCCTTTGTTAGACGCTAAATTAACTCGGGCTGATTGTTACAAGATAATAGAAAAACATAATTTTCCATTACCTGAAAAATCAGGTTGTGATTTTTGCATGTTTCAAAAGAGAAGTGAGTTAAGAAAGCTAGCATTAAGTGACCCTGAAAGATTTGAAAAAATTGTAAAGATGGAAAAAAATAGTTATGATTATCCTAAACGACCATTAGTAGGGTCGTTTGTGTTAGATGGGATATTGAACTCAAATACCCTAGATGAATATATGGAAGAATCATGCGATTCAGGGCATTGTTTTAATTGACTTGTAAGCATAGGGCATTAACTTTAGACGGTAAAAGATATGTTTGCGTAGAATGTGATGAGGAATTTGACTTTAATGATTTGTAAATAATGCGTTGTAAATTGTGTCTAAAAACTCATAATCATAGCAATAAAGGAAAAACTTGGAGAGAATACCAACTTTGTAAATCATGTTTTAAAATTTATAACTTAACTGAAATAAAGGTAGAATAATGGAACGGATTTGTAAATATTGTTTAATTTCTTTTGGAGATAAAGTTGAAATGTTTCAATCTCAAAGACACCTATATTGGATTTGTCAAGAGTGTTTTTATGCAAGGCGGGAAAAAAAATTAGTGATATGACACCAATGCAAAAATTAACTTTAGATATTTTAAATGATTGTATGGGAATAGTAGAAAAACGAGTTACTAATCCTATTTATAAAAAAGTGATAGTTTCAATGGGTTATCCTTATGCCAAAAAAGAGATTCTAAAAACAAGTGATGAGGAATTAAAAAAAGACATGAATTTGGTATATAATAGATTGAAAAAGCATTTTAGCAAAAAGCAGTTAAAAGATGAAATTGATTTTAGTAATTCTATTTCAGATATTAAAGTGCCTAAATTTTTGAGTGAACAAGTAGGGGATTATTTTTAAAATCAATTTTACTACTCAAAAGATTGAAAGAAAGTTATATGAAAAATCAATCTTAACTTACATTTATGACCATTATTTATTTAATGACCAACATAGAATTATGGAACAAGATAAATGGGAAATTAACATTAGAACACTAGCTGATTTTAAATGGAATTTTTATGATAAGAATATTAAAAATTTATCTAAAAAAATGCCGCATGGCGTTACAGGGAATAATGTTATTGAGTGTTATGTGAGTGATGAAAATAATCGAATGTACTATTTACAAAATATGATGGTAATATGCCATGAACTATCTCACATGATACTCAAAATCTATTATCCTCAAATTAGGGGAACATTAACTCATGATGATACATGGGGAAAAACAGGAGAGGAAAGAAATTTCTTTTCTACTGAAATTCATAATCGTGTCTATGAGGGTAAAACTAGAAAATTTACGACTTGGCATGATAGGGAATTTTATTTTTATGGTGTTGATATTGATGATATTACTAACAAAAGAAATTTAAACAACGGGTTTTAATCATAATCATGGTAGAAGAAAAAAAATATGATGAATTAACTAGTGCAGTAAAAGATGGTTTATCTGATGAATTTAGTGTATTAAAAGGCTCAATTAATGACTTAGCAGATAAAATGAATTTAACAGAAAAAGAAAAAGATGGAATGACCAGCGTTTCAGATTTTGTTCAGCATTTAGATAATTGTGACAATGAGAATTGTGAAATTCATAAATCAATTAGTACGACTTCAAATAATTCGTATATGAAAGGATTTTTACTAGGAGCTAAATTTGGTAAGCAAAAAAGGAATTAAAAAAACAAAGGCTTCAAAGCCTAAAACCCCTGCTGTGGAATCTATTATTGCAAAGCCAAATTTAGAATCTGATATTATTCCAAATATTGTTAAAATATTAGCCCCTGAAATGAATAAATCTATTGAAGCAAAATTTGAAGAAATGAAAACCATATTTACAAATGAATTACAGGATATTAGAAAACACATGGAATCAACACCACAACCTGAAACAGTAATGGAACAACCTATTGATGAAACAAGTTTAACAGTTCCACAAGCCCAAGAAAAACAAGGGTTAGAGGCTTTATTGCCTATAATTCAAATGTTGGGATTAAATAAACCTGAACAATCATCTATGGGCGGTAATGGATTAATGAATATGTTTATGGAAAGTATGATGAGAAATAGTATGGCTAATCTAACTAGAAATGACGGTATGCAAGATTTAATGATGAAAGCTGCCTTTAAGAAAATTCTAGGAGAAGACCCACCCGCAAATATTATGAAAACTACTGATGAATTAATGAGCCCATTAAATAATTATGGCGATAAAGCCCAAGCCGCTAGAGATAAGGCTAAATTATAATAAATACTTCAACAATCATTAAAAATCATGGAATGTTTTAATCAAGAAAGTAAAAAATCTTTAAGTGAAAAAAAATTCTTTGTTAATGGTCATATTGGAAATATAATATCTGATTTAGCTATGAAAGTTAGAACAGTAAGAGATTTGAATGAAAGGGAATTAGGTATATTTAATAAAAAATTAGAATTAATTAGTGACGCAGTAGAGGAATTATAATGGAATGTTTTGAACAAAAAGCCAAATTTAGAAGAATAAGGGTAGATAGAGATAGAGTTAATGTGGCATATTTAGCTAATCGTGAAATAAAAAAAGAAGATATAATTGAAGAAATTAATACTTCTATGGAAAATATGTCTTTTAAAAATTTGCAAATATTAACTCTTATTGCAGGGGAATTATCACAAAAATGAAATGTTTTGAATCTCCTAGTGGAATGAAAAATTCTATGATGTGGCATAAAAGACAAAGTGTAAGGGATTTTGTAAGACAAAAACCAATGTTTTCACAACTAATGCAAGCCTCAAAACAATGTATGAAATCAAACCCACATTTAAAAAATGATGTTAAAGGTGCTATTCAATGTGAAACTATCCACCCACAAACATTAAGTCAATTTAATAATTTTACTTTCCATACACACCCGCATAATATTCCATACCCTAGTGAAACTGATAAAAAAACAACAAAGGGTTTAAAGAAAAAATATCTTTTAATTGGAGTTGTGCCACAAAATAAAACTTTTGTATTTACTGATGATGATAATTTTCAAAATTCAATAGCTACAATCTAGGTTAAATACTACTCCTTTATATAAAAAACATGAATATTTTAGACAACGAAGCTTTTAGTCAAGTTTTATCATCTGAATTAGATTTAGATTTTGAAGCAAGACGAAAAAGAGGTTACAAACAAACAACCTTAAGACGAGTTTCCCGAAAATCTCCAAAAGGCAAAAAAGTCTATGGAAAATCAGGAAAAGCATTGAAAGGAATGTATGTTAAAAAACCAACGAGGCGTAGATTATAATGGAATCTACTGAACTAGAAAAACAAGTGGAAAACATTTTAGCAACACCACAATTTGAACAGCCTGCTTTTGACCAAAGTATGTCAGGAACAATAAAAAACATTTTCTCAAAAGAAATGTTAGTATCTTCCGCAGGCACAGCAATAAGCGTACAATTAGGTAATATAGTAGGAAAATATGTTCCTATTGGAGTTGCCCCAACTGGCACAATGGCTATTTTAGCAGGCGTGTTATTACAAAAGTTTGGTGGTAGCAATTCAATGCTAAAGAATCTTTCACTTGGAGTTATTCAAGGTGGTATTGCACAAGCCATGACACCATTCACTAGCGGATTAATTCCTCAATCATTTTCACAAGAAGTGAAAGCAGAAAAAACAGAAGAATTAAATCCAATGGTTAAAGGAGTAATGTGGTAATAATGTCATCAAATAATTCAGGGTTAGTACTTCAATGTATTGCAACATTTGCAGCAAACGCCCCAATCGCAACAGTACAAGCTTGTACAATGCAAACTTCTCCAACAGTCGCAGTCGTTAACGAAATGCAAGTTCCGTTAACAGAAAACTGGATTGCAACAGATGTTTATATTTTGCTAGCAACTGCTATTGCCCCAACTGCCGCTGTAAATCCAGTTATATCTATGGATAAAAACAGAGGTCGTCAACTTGTTCAAACTCCGCCATTATCATCTATGTTGATAACAAACAATACAAGACCAAGATTTAGTCCGCAACCAATCGGTTTCGAGGGTGGATCTATAATCAGAATGTTTGCAACCTCAACAGGTCTTAATGCAGGAGCTATAACATTAGCAACCTTTTTTGTAGCAATTTCAATCGTATAGATTGAGATTCTACCTTTTTTTTTATTAAATAGTATAAGATGATTCTATAATCATGTCAGTTTTAGATTTAGCCTTAACAAAAGGTATTGGAAGCCCTTTTGATGTTTTAACTTTAGAAAGAATTGAAAAACAAAGCAAACAATTTTCAAAGCCTGTAGGTTTATCTCTAATACCTAGTGTAGGTTTATCTTTAATACCTTTAGTAATTATAGCTTATTTGGTGTTTAAAAAATGAGTTTTACGAGAGAGTGGAATTATTTAACAAATATTCAAGGCGGTGTTAAACCTATAATAAATAATGGCAGTAATGAATTTCTAGTAGATTTATCTAGATATAGTAGTTTTACACTTGATGGGTATTTAAAATCGTCAGGCGGTGCTTTATGCAACGGTCAAATTTTTGTCCATTTAAGAATTGATATTAAAGATTTAGATGGTAATGTTTTAGAATCTTTACAGTTGTTTGATAAAACAGAATATCTAAGAAGTGCAAACTGTATGGCTAATGGATCAATTTTTCATGCTGTAGATGAAGTTATACCATTAAGCGATTTTAGAAAACATAAAAGCGGCACAGGAATTAATGAAACTATTATTGTTGATGTTTTTGCACAAACTCAAGGTAGTGGCGGACATTATGGTGCAGATACTAATTTGATGTTTGCTTTAATTGAAAGAGATGATATAATGCAATTTCCATCTAAAGTTGTAACACCTAAAATTATAACACCTGAAATTGTTGCAACTTCAAGTTTGATACCTTTAGCTGCTATTGGTTTATTATTATATACTACAAGAGGTAAAAAATAATTATGACTTCATGTTCAAGTGGTTTTACTAATGATGGATTACATGGTTGTAAGCCTATTAGAATGACAACAGCACAATTAAGAGCCATGATAGCAGGCGGGGCAACTAGAGAAGAATTGCCAACAAAAGCTAGCGGTCAATCTGTATCAAGTACACCTGATTCAGCACAAAGAGCATATTTAGCACAATTACAAAAAATTGCAAGGACAAAACAATTTAAAGCTGAACAACAACAAACAGCAAGACAAGCTTCACAAGCTAGAACAGCACAAATGATTTCAGTTTCAGAAAACACAACTGTACTGCCATCTTATGATTCACAAAGTCAAAAAGTAAAAGCAGATTATTCAGATACTTCAAGATATGTAGTGCATGGACAAAATCCAGTTACAAATAATAACGTAAATCCCTCATCATTATTTTCTAATCAACCTGTAAATGTTACAGGTCAATCTCAAAATTCTTCTGTTAATGGCGGAATTAATGTTAATGCTAATTTTAATACAGCCGCAGAATTAAATAATTATCAAAGTGCTAATCCATCATCTTCGATTAATCATGGTCAAACTGTAAATCCGCCATATTATACAGCAGGGCAATCTTCCGTTCCTTACAATAATGAAGTTAAAACTTCTCAATTAGGGGGGGATATTCAACACCAAGAAACTGATGTTAATACTAATTTAGAATATGAAAAATCATTATCACAACAAAGTCAATCTAATGTTAATTGGGCTATGCCATCATTAGGAATTACTACTTTAGCAGTAGGCGGTTTAGCTGCTTATATGATATTGAGGAATAAAAGATAATGTTAAACAAAACAGTACAATGGGAAACTCATACTTTATCCGCAGGCGTTCCAGTATTTGGATTAAACACAAAACAATCTTTTAGTCCTCAACCATTGGATAATGTTTTAGATCAAGGACAATTTGATAATATTAACCCAAATATATTTAGAGGAAATAGAACTCATGGTCAATTAAATTTTCAACAATATCAAGGAGAAAGAGTTAATTTTTCTCAACCATATCACAGCCCACAAAATAATTCTAAATGGGAATCAAATATTTTATGGGCGGTAAAAGACCAATGAGTTATCAAGGGGAACAAGTTAATTTTTCTCAAACTTCAATGGGTATTGAACAATTATCTTCTGTTATGACACAGCACGTTATACCAAGTTTAAATAAAATTCAAATGGAATACCCACAAAACCCTTTTTCAGCAAGTGCCAAAAGTGATACTGATATTTGGAATCATATTAATCGATATGTTTGGGGAAAATCAGGTAGTGAATCAAGCCCTAAAGGAGATTGGGCGGCTAATCCAAATGCCCCAATTCCTACAATTTGGAAAAATAAAGATAATATTTCTACAAATTTACAAAGAGCTTCTGTAATACACAAAGATTTGCAAAGACAACTAAATGAAGCAAAAGATGAAAGAGATTCTATTCAAGAAAAAATAGAGGGAAAAGCTATGAGAAATCACACTCATTTAGATATTAATATACCCCCTATTGAATTACCCCCTTTAATCCCGCCATTATTACCAACTTTATCTTTAACAACAATCGCAGTAGGTGGTTTAGCTGCATATATGATATTGAGGAAAAAGAAATAATGGTTTTTCCAATAATCGGTATTGCATTAATTGGATTTGCTATATACAGAACTTTTTTTAAGGGTAAGGGTAAAAAATAATCATGGAATTTAATGGATTTTATAATTTTGCAGGCGGCGGCACTCAAACAATTTTAGGTGTTGCAAATGACAATTTACCATCATTTACTGAAAACGTATGTGCTAATGAAAAAATGTTATTTACTGGACAATTTTCAAATTTATCACGACAATTAATTCATATTACTTTTCATGGATTTGGTTCAGCTCAAGCATTTCATAGACATGATTTAAGAGCTTATGAGTCAATTCAAGTTTATAATGTTCCGATAGCTAGCGTAGCTTTACACGTTCCCGCAGGGGAAACAATCGGTATTCATGGAATGGGCACAATTTGGTCAGCTCAAGATGAAGATGAATATGCTATCATGGGAGCTAAATCAGGTATGTTTGAAGCATTACCAAATTCTCCAAATTTCAATACAGATTCTTACACTAGAGTTACACAAGCTGCCGCAGCTACAGTTGATTTAGTTGTGTCAGGAGCTAATGATGATTTTGCAGCTTACAAAATTACAGTAAGCCCAGTTGCGGCACAAGTTGTAGATTTATTTTGGACTAATGCCGCTAATGCAAATATTAATTTTATTGGTAATCTAAATTTTGCAGGGGCAGGCACTTTTGTTTATGACTTTCCTGATTCTATGATGAGAAATCCTGCTAGACAGGGGGGTAAATTACGAATGACTACAAGTACAGCTGCTTCAACAGTTGTTGATGTTGTTGGACATATTGTATTGGTAGGTCAATAATGCAAGAAATAATTTTAGGGATTTCCCTAATTGGATTTTCTACAATGATAGGAATTTCACTATTTAATTCAAGAAAAAATGATACTTTAATCAGAAACCTTTGTGAACGTATTGCAAAATTAGAGGGTATGTTAGAGGCTCGATTAAAATGAGTGGCGGTATGCAAGGCGGCGGCGGTGTTCCTGACGACCTACTAACAACAAAGGGAGATACTCATGGATATACAACCGAGAACGCAAGAGTGCCTATAGGTGTAGACTCTACCGTATTGACCGCAGATTCTACAACGGCTCTAGGATTAGCATGGGCGGCAGCAGGCGGTGGAACTACAATTACAAGAGAAATAGATTCACTATCATCTAGTTTTAGTACGACTAGTAATGATAAAGTAAATGTAACTGGATTAAGTATTGTATTACCATCAAGTGGCGACTGTATCGTTTGTTATAATGGACAGGCTGAAAGTAATGGTACTAATTCGCCTTTTCTAGATTTGTATGATGGAAGTACTGTCCTTGCAGGGTGTGAAGTTGGACTGCCAGATGCATCTTCACAAGTTCCTATTACTTTGTATAAATCAATGGACATGGGCTCAGAAACTTTAACGATTAGATTAAAATCTGATGGTGGCTCTACTGCACTTATTCGAGTTAGTGCTTCAGCAAATGAAACTAGATCAGCAAGCTTTGAGGTAACAAAATTCACATGATTATTTTAGATATTTCGTGTACTGATCCTAGTGAATGTCACGATAAAATAAAAGCAAAAATTCCTAATACCGTTAATATATCACATATAAAAAATAATCATATTGTAATTGAAAAATTAGATATTGATTCTAAAGGGAATATTGATAATGATATTCATAAATTATGTTGGCAATTAGGCGGAATAAAAAAAGAATAAAAAGAAAATAAGAAAAAAAAAGTTTTGTTAAAAGCTCCCGATATTAAAACTAATAAATTTCATAAAAAAGTTTTACAAAAGAAAAAATTAAAAGAATTATAAGATTAAGATAGTAAAAATCTAATAAATAATACCAAAAAACTAAAGCCTTATGGTAAATATCTTATCAAAAGCAAGGGTATCAAATGTTGTTGCAGGCAGTACAATTCTATTTACTGTCTATGCAGTAGTATTTCAAATTGTCAATGTTGACAGTTTGTTAGTGCTATCAACTGTATCAGGTTTTGCAGCTAAACACCTATTTGATTCTCGTAACGCTGAATAATACTCTATAAAAATTTCTCTTGTAATAATTCCATTATTATATCTTAGAGAAAACAACACATCTTTTAATTCCTCTTTTTTTAATAAATCTAAAACTATTCGTTGTCCATCATCTTTAAACAACTTTCGATATTTAATTTTCTCATTCCAGTTTAATTCTTTAGTCGTTTCAATATACAAATGATAACCGTTACAGCTTGGAGATTGAAATATTTTAATTGATTTTATCACATCATATTTTTTAATAAAGTCTACACGCCTTTTTAATTCATCATAAGCAATAAAATCATAATCTAGTTTTAACATGGCGGCTCGTTTGTGTCCTTTAATGTTACAGATCCATTATAGTAAAATGTATCTTGACCACTTTGAACAATTAAATATCCCGATTCAAATTGATAAGGACTATCTGCACCTGCCCCATCTTTACTAGAACTATACCCTGCACCATCAATATAATCTAATTCAGGCACTTCTTTTTGTACAGCTTCCAATAAACTATCAAATCTACATTGATCATTTTTCTCAAAAGTATAAATTTCAATTTTTAAACTTGTTTTTCTAATAGGGCTAGTTGTTTTTCCAGTTTTTAATAATTTCTTATACCATACATTTGTATCAATATCTCCATACCCATATTTTACACCCCTTGTTCCTTTTTTTCCTAGTCTATCAATTTCATCATTAGCTTGTAAGCCTGCTAAATTTCTTCTTGTAGATGGTAATGGTTTTTTAAATATTTCTGACCATTCTTTAGATGTTAAAAATTTATTTGGATTATCTCGAAGTAATTTTAGTAATCTTTGAGGATCATTTTCTCTTTTTGATTCTAATGCTCTTTTAATATCTGCTTTAAGTTGTTCAAACATGATTATATCCTGTTAATAAAAAATAAAAGGGTTTAAAGAATATTTTAGACATGGGTAATTATACCTTATCAAGTTTCAAATAATCTTTTTTTCCAGCTCTAACAACTGTAACACATCTTACTGGAACTTTAATTGTTTTACCTAGTCCTTTTTCTATCAATGCTTCACATTCTGAAACTATTGCTTTTGCGGAACTATTGCATATTCTAGTTTTTCCAGTTGAATCTTCAAGATGAATAAAAGCAACTTTAAAAGTTTCTTTTGTTTCATCATTTGTAGATTCTCTAATTTGTGCAGATAACAAAGTTATTTCTTGGTCTAAAAATAGACTTTGGATAGAGCCTTCAGATTCAGCATTATTATTTAATGCTTCATCTAGTCCTACTGTTTTTATTTCTGTCATTTTGTATTTTTTCCCAATAGAACATTAATGAATTTATCATTAGATAACTGACCTAACTTTTTAGAACTCATATATTCTATTTTTTTGATTTTCAATTTTTTAGCAGTTGATTTCTCAACTTTAATTGTTGTAATCATTATAATACTATGGAATACTTGGTTATATTAACTTTGTTTGTGTTGGTATTTTAAAATCTATATTTAACCATATTCTGTTCTCATGTGTTTTAGATTCTTCATAATATTCTGAAAATGCCTTTGAAAACTGACCCATTCCTAAGGGTGTTGAGCCTAAAGAGTACATTGTGGATTTGTAAAACTGATATGTTTCTCTTTTTGTTTTAGAAGTTTCTGAATCTATGATATAATTTTCTATAAAATCATTTACAGGGTCAGCGGACTCATTCCACATTTTTTGTATAACTTTCCAGTCTTTAGAGTGAGAAAATTTATTATTTTTGTAAATTTCTTTTGCAATATACATAAGATTTGAAAATACAATATCCATTTCTTTTTTATTTGATAATAATTTTTCTTTTAAATTACTATCTCTTTGTGGGTCTTTTTCAAAATCCCTCAACCACTTCAAAATTATCCAACGTCTAAAAAATCCATTTGATTGATCAGAAAAAACTTTTGGAAATCTATTTGTTGAAAATATCAAAGTTGCAAATGGATATAAATTAAAACCTTGTTGGTTTTTGTTTTGAACATAAATTGGCTCTCCACTTGATAAACTTTTGATAATTCCAGTATGTTTTAATTCATTTTTTTCTAAATCTGAAAATATGTTAGCTAATTTACTTTCAAGTCTAGCGGAAGCGAATTTATCATCAGAAAGCACTTGCAAGGGAATATGACTTACATTATCTTTTCCTAACATGGCAGAAAGATAATCCAAGCATACAGATTTCCCATTGTGACCGCTTCCTAGATTGATAAATGATTTCTCATCTATATTTTTTCTTATGAAAGCTGCTGCACACATTTCTAAAACTGTTTGAATGTTATCATAATCAATTTTATTATTAATTGTAAATGAATTTTTTAAATATTTATAAAATAATGTTTTTTCCAAGTCATTAGATTTTGGTATTGTAAAATTACAAGGAATTAAAATTTTAGATAAGTTATTTTTTGTATGCGGGGTTAATTTCATCTTTTTAATATCTAAAATTCCATTTTCTAAAGTATATCTAAATGGGTTATTATCAAAACATTCTAAATCCTTATACGTTTTTGATTTAATTTTTCCTATAACTTCATTACGATTTGTAATCGTGCAGCTAGGAATTAATTTTTCAGATTCTTCTTTAATTATAGATAAAGAATTTTTAGATTCATATATTTTTCCATTGTAGAAATAAATCGTATCAGTTTCACGTGAAGTCACAAACGAATATTTTTTTATTAAATTTAGGGCTACAATATCAATTTTATCATTCATGTGTAATAATCCAAATTACCACGTTTAGATTTTGTGATGTCTTTACACTTTTCTAACTCTTTTTGGTTATGATATTCAAGATACTGACCGCAATTTTTACAGATATATGAGAAACTAATCATATCCATTTTCCCAAGCTGCTAAATCTAGCATGTGGTCTATGTAATTTTCAGCTTTGAATTTTAGAGTTTCAGATATGCAAGCAACGTGTTTTGTATCGTATATTTCATGCAGCCCAAAAGTAACCCTTTTGATTTTATCATCAGATAAAATAATATCAAAAGTTTTACCCGCAAACCTTGAGCTTCCAAATTCGTGACCTTTTTCAGTTGTGGTAAGTCGTAAAGCCCTTATGGCTTCACTACCTACGATTTTTTCATACTCTATCATTTTTTCTCCATCTCCTCAAAGTGATAATCAAGGCACATCATAGCAGCAATTAGATTATATCTAATTTCTGTTTTTGAATCTATGATTCGGCTTAATTCTCCAAGTTCTTGAAAATCCTTGCTTTTCACTTTGTTAATAGTTCCCGAAATAACGGTTTTTACTACTTTGTTTAATTCATCTAAATGGTTTAACAAATCCCATTCAACATTAAACAATTTGTCTTGTATTTGACTTTCTGTGATTTGTTTGTTTAAAGTCATTTTCTCAAGCCCTCATATTTTTTATTGACTTTGTCGGTTTCTTTTTGTAATTTGTCACTCCATGCCCTTAACATGATTATGAGTTCATCAAGGCTTTCGTAATTTGTACTTATTATATTTCGTACAAGTTGAATTTGCCCCTCGTTGTATGTCATGGTTTGAATGTCTTTATCAAGTTCTGTTAAAGTCATTGATTAGACTCCTTGATGTCTTTCATTATATCTTTGCAACCTTTGCAATTATCCACGACTTCAAACTCATTCTCTAAGCCCTCATTACCACACTCATAACAATTCAAAAACATTGTGAGTTTTTCATCTTCAATCATGGCTACCTGAAATTCCTCATTAGTGAGGAACACATAACCTGATTCGTTATTCATGGCAACTTTAGAGCCTTTATCATACCATGAAGCTTTAAACATTTTAGTGGCTGCTATTGTCGAGCCACTTCTAAAAGCTTCTAAGGCAGTAAGTAAAGGCACTACCTCATGTAATGGTATATCTGTTATATCTTCTGTAAGATAGTTTTCCATTAGATACCGCCCTCAACTACTTTAGGAATTACTATCTCTAATGATTGGTCAAATTCCTCATCTAATACTGACCTAACTGCTTTTAGTCCTTGCACATTACATGCAATTACTTGGCTATCAATCAAACCGCTTGCAAAAAAAGAAGTTTGCATTTGACGTGCCATCTTTTGATTTTTGTTGGTGTTTGTCATCATGGTATTATTTTAATTACATGGTATATTAAGACACCGCAAAGTATAAGAACTGGGGC